>Ga0302315_10000161_pt1 | contig 82595 bp, 78 predicted proteins | sample III_Palsa_N3_1_FD_200532 | JGI IMG/M metagenome (GOLD analysis project Ga0302315, IMG submission 200532) | Peat permafrost microbial communities from Stordalen Mire near Abisko, Sweden - III_Palsa_N3_1 | ecosystem: Environmental > Terrestrial > Soil > Palsa > Peat permafrost | place: Sweden...
GACCCATTATCATAAAAAGAGTGACAAGGGAGAAAATTATCATGTATTACGTTTTGTGATCAAAAAGACGCGTAAGTCCCATGAAATTGCCTTACCACCCAAAGCAGTTGCCATTATAGAGAAATATTGGGATCAGCAAAAATTTAAAAGGCTATTGCCAATTCCTTCTAATCAGAAGTTCAATGATTATTTGAAGGAGTTATGCGAAGCAGCCAAACTTAATACAGAAATCGAAATAACCGCGCAATTTGGCAGCGAGGTAAGAACAGAGATCAAAAAGAAATTTGAAATTCTTTCCTGCCACTCCGCCCGCCATACCTATGCTATATTAAGTTTAGAAAACGGGATGCGTCCCGAAGTATTACAGCGCAATTTAGGCCATTCAAAACTATCGCAAACCATGGACTATGTGAAAATACTGGATAATGTCCGCCATTTTGAAACGCTTAAAGCATTCTCGGCCTAATTGTTTATCTTGATTTACTATACTTATGAATTTAGACCGATATAATTATATAGCGACAAACGATTTTCAGGATTATGAATTTTATAGCGAGGGGCCAAAAGGAAGAATCAAGAAGGTCATTCGTTACAAAAAAGTAGCGGATGAACCGGTTACTTATAACCTGGCTTTTGGCGATGAAAACGAAATGGGTGTTATCAGCGATACCGTAAAAAGCAATAACGAAGACCGGGACCTGGTGCTAACTACAGTGGCCAATACGCTACATACGTTTTGTGATCACTATGGAAATCATTTTGTTTATGCAGAAGGAAGCACTCCCGTTAGGACGAGGCTCTATCAAATGGGTATCGCCCGGCTTTGGGATGAAATTAGCATAGATTTTGATGTATGGGGCTATGCTGACGGAGGCTGGCACTATTTTGAAATCAATGTCAATTATGAGGCCTTTTTGGTAAAGAGAAAATAATTTAATAAATTTGAATAACAAAGGAGCGATTATGTCAACAGTAAAAAAAGCGACAGTTAAAGGGAAAGGATATAACGAAATTATTGTGAGCAATCAGGTTCGGAGCTATGCCGATGAACCATTTTTTTTAAAAAAAGAAGAAAAAGCTAAAGAGTTCTTACGGCAGCACCCTATACCTGGGCACCTGTTAAAAAAATAAACAAACAACAATGATATAGAGCCGGAGTCTTCCGGCTTTTTTGTTTCTTATTCCCCCCTATTGTAAACAGCTATTGGTTTCAGAAAAACATCATACCTTGACATTTGTTAAACCAATTCGGCTTAACCTATTAAACCAAATGCATTTATTATAACCGTGGCCACATGCCAGATGTAAAATATAAAGTACGCGATTTCTTTGACGTACGCCTTATTAGTAAGATCACTTCCGTGCACCGATACCTGCACAGGGTGGCCTATAGCGACCAGAAGACAATTAAAACCAGGTTTTTCGCTAATGCGGATCATCTTCTCGCACATGCCTTACAGGATCATTATTGCATTACCCTGATACAGTGTCCCTTTGAGTTCAATTTTGAGTCTTTATTGAGTCATTTTGGCTGGTTCTGTCAATTCATGTATTTTAATTTTTCGGAAACTACACTGCAATTTGATGTAATAAAAAAGCTCCGGGATAAGAATCTTAGCGACGAGGAACTCAATTTGTTACTCGGAATATTGGCTGAAAATCCGGAACCGTATCGGTTTGCATTAAATGCCTATCAGGATAAAGCAAAATTTGCGCTGATGAAACGGCAAAATATGAAGCAAATAGGTAGTGAAGCCCCTTTTTTAGAAAGGGACCGCCAATTCAGGCGCACCTTTGCAGAAGCCATGAAGAAACTCCAGGCGGAAAAGACCGTGCAGATCGATCAGGCTTTACTTTTGGACAAAAGGCCCCCGGGTAAATTTAATGAGGGAATGCCAAAACTTGTCCCATCCGAGACACTGGCTATAAAATACGAGCCTTCTTTGTACGGCTACCTACGGCTCAATGAGAACCTGACTGCGGAACATCAGGCCACAGTTATCCATTTTCTATATGACCTGTTAAAAGAACTGTTTTATACCGAAAGTCCCTTCAAAAAATTTGAGGCGATATTTTTGTATGAGCAAAGCGAAGCGGTTATGTTAGACCTGTCAAAATATAACAGCACTCACCTTGACGCGCAAAAGCTACACTGGATATTTCGTTCCCTTAAAGACACGCAAAAAATACTATCCGCCAGTTGGGAAGTTATCCGTAAAAAGATCGTAGTTTACAATAAGCAGGGATTGATCGTGCAATCTGTTTATCAGATCAGCGAAAGCAAAATACCATCACAGAAAAGGAGACAGGTCGAAAAAATCCTTCAGCCCTTGTTTGATCAACTTCCCGGCTACCTGTCCCGTTAACACGCTATAGCCGAAAATAAGCATAAAAGTTTTTTCCAACTTTTCTTCCAATTGCCAATAATCGACCAATTAATGGAAAGGCCGCGCTGTTCCTTTGCTCCAAATTATTATTTATGGAACAGCAAATGCAATTTATCGGGTTTAACTATGAAGAAGCGGAAAGTTTCTTAAAAACCGTCGTCAACAGGTGCATAGAAGAACATCAAGCCAAACAGAAAGGCAACCAAGCCGAATTACCAATTACGCCCTTACAGGCCAGCAAAGCTTTAAAAGTTTCTGCCCCAACATTACGCCGGTATGTACGGCTCGGCCTCATTCGCAGGCACGACCTGGGGCCGCGCCGTAAAGTATTTTATTTATCGGAATTAGAGGAAGATGTAAAGCGGGTCGAAGCCTCTGCCTTCACTCATCGTTGATGGCGACCCAGTGCATATCTAACAGGATATATTGTAAACAATAGCGGGATATAATATATCTGAATAGCTGTATATCCGGGCGGAGGCCGGCAGGCCAATCAATTTGCGAATAAGAAGCAAGTTTGTGTTTTTGTTACACAAAAACTCCCCGGATGCCTGCGGCACCGGGGCAAACTTGCTTTTTGCTCCCGCTGGTCGCAAAAAGGTTAAGAACAGAATTAGGCTTTTGAATGAACAGGAAGATCAATGACAACTATTTTGAAAGAGAAAGCAACGGTAGATAAAAAGCCCAAACATAAGGGCGGCGCACCTCCAAAACGGATACGTCGGGAAAAAGGCATTCGTGTTAGGTTGACTGCAAGCGAACATTTTTTGATCAGCGCAAAAGCGAAAGCCGCGGGTATGGTTTTAAGCAGTTGGTTCCGGGCGGCGGCAATCAATGCTAAAGTGATTGCCCGGCTAAAGCCGGAAGACCTACGCATTTTGCGAATGTTAATAGGCCTCGCTAATAACTTAAATCAGTTGGCCAAACTGGCGCATACAAGTGGCATTTTTCTAATTGCGCGTAAATGCGATAGCCTGCTTACTGAAATTGATGAAGCTTTAAAATATTTCAACAGCGATGATTGGCAAGATACCTAAACCCGGAAAAAGCTTTGGCGGCTGTGTCCAATATAATGTTTTAAAAAAGGAGGCTACCATACTGGATGCTGACGGCATTCGGATTGATAAGATAGCACACACGATAGCCGATTTTGATATGCAGCGAAAAATGAACCCGGCGTTAGGCCAGGCGGTCGGCCATATCGCGTTAAGCTGGAGTCCGAATGACCGGGAGAAATTAACAGACGAGAAAATGGTCAACATCGCAAAAGAGTATTTGCAGAAAATGAAAATTGAAGACACACAGGTATTAATAGTTAGCCACAAAGATAAAGACCACCCGCATATACATCTTATTTATAACCGAGTGAACAACGAGGGCAAGACGATATCCGATGCTTTCCAACACCGTAAAAATATCAGTATTTGCAAAGAACTGACTTTGAAACACGGGCTATACTTATCAAAAGGAAAGGAGCAGGTGAACCGCCCACAATTAAAGGGCATCGACAAGCTGAAATACGAATTGTACGATACCATCAGATCGGCCATCCAAAAGGTGAGTAGTATGGATGAGCTGAAAAAGGAATTGCAAAAACACGGTGTCGGTATGCTGTACAAATACAGGGGCGACAGCAAAGAGATACAGGGTATCAGCTTTTCCAAAGGCGATTATAAATTCAAAGGCTCTGAAATTGACCGAAGTTTAAGCTATGGCAGGTTGAGCCAGGGCATTGAACAATGGTTACAACAAGAGCAGCAACGCGAACTACGCCACCAGCAGTTTAAAACACAGTTTAAACAGGCTTTAACCAAATCACGGGAAGATGAGAAGACCCATCAGCCGGTACAGGATAAAGGCAGGGCCGTGTCCCCATTGGAGATATTACTCAAACCGAAACACGATGATTACGGGCCTTTGATACAAAAAAAGAAGAAAAAACACCCAGAACACGAACACAGCCGGGGAATGCACCTATAATAAATTTTTAATCATTAATCCTAAAGAAGATGGATAACAGCAAAACACCGCCAAATAAAAACATCACCGATGAGATCGTAGATGGGCTGGCAAAAAATTATACTGAACTCGAAAAGAAGTACACCGAACTGGAAAAAAGGCAGGCAAAAACGGAGGGTTTGGATAAGGCCATAGAAAGCCTGGTGCCGAAAATCAAGGCGATGGAAGTTAATGCAGCTACTTATCCGAAGGTTTACGTACCGGATTATAGCAAGGATTTTAAAGAGTTATTCGATCAATTAAGAATTTTAAGGAAGCCTATAATCAGGCACTCCAAAAATTAGAAGAAAAGATCATTGCCATACCAAAAGTGTTGCCGGTAAAAAACTACCATCATTTTGAACCTAAAGCCAAACCCGTTTTCAATTTATTTATAGTGCTCATTATTGCGGTTACCATATTAAGCGGCCTTTGTATTGGTTTGGGTATCGAGAACGGCCGTAGGGCTGATGAATCCAATAAGTTCTTGATCCTGCGCGGCTTTTACCCGGAAGTTGCTAAACCCATAGACAATGCATATGCTAATGATGCCGGTAAAGTGATGAAAAAAGCCGAAGCCTATATCCATGAGCAGCAAGCAATATCATCGGCAGCCTTTGCGGCAAATCAAGCTGATGAAAAAAAAGTGGCGGGTGATGGAAAAAATAAACGTACGGGTAACCGGTCAGCACGTCACGAAACACACTAATTACTAACCTTAATTTGTAAGAAAATGAAAAATTCCGTAAATTTAGCTGAATTTAATGCAGCAGGCGATAGGTTGAGCATTTTTATCAATGCTGACCGGGAACCGATTGGGGTATTGATCCCTTTGGCCGGATGGGCGACCATCGCACCGGCTGTTGCTAATAATAGTGAATTATATTTGTTGATGTCCCAACTAACTTTTAAACCGGTATTTGAGCGCTCTCTGAAAGAACAGGGAGAATTGCTTGCACCGGTTATCGAGCAGATCAAGGCAGTCAATCTCAAAAAAGGCTTATATAACAGTTACCAGGATAAACATTGCACCTCCAAAGACTTGTTTATACATGAGTACCAGGATAGAAAAGAACTGGTTAGGGTCAATGCCATTACGGGCCAAATCTCGATTGTCAAGCAGCTTTCTAAATGAAAAAGCCACAATTGTATGTTTTTGCCGGGCCCAATGGTGCCGGTAAAAGCACGCTGTCTGCCACTATGGTTCCTCCCGGAACACCCATTTTTGACGGCGATAAAGAATTAGCCTTGTTACGTAAGCAGTTTCCCGGCTTGGACAGCGGAAATTTGTATGATGCAGTAAACGGCCATATCTATGATGACTGGAAGAAAATGGCTATTCAATCGGGTTTAGACTGCGCCTTTGAAACCAACTTCCGGCTACCTGATGTAATGCAATCTGTTGACCAATTTAAAAATAGCGGGTATGAAGTACGGTTGATTTTTTTTGGACTTGACTCCATAGAAGCATCAGTTGATAGGGTAGCTATGCGTGTGACTCATGGAGGCCACGATGTTAGTCCAGACAACATCCGGGAAAATTATGATAAGGGGCTGAAAAATTTAGGTATTTATTATAGAGGCTTTGACTCGGTGCATTTATACCACAACTACGAGAATCAACAACAAATTATTCAATCGGTGCCGTTAATGACGATAGAAGTGGGCCAAATAAAAGACCAGGCGATAAACTTGCCTGACTGGGCAAAAGCTTTTAGTCAAATCTTAACGCAAAAACAATCACTGGAAAACAAGCCTGAAAATAAACAGGGAAAACAACAGGATATGGGCAACCGAACTAAACTTGGAAGTGGTTATGGGCGGGATGACAATGAGCAATCAAAAGGCATTAGCAGATAAATAAGTTATAATCGGTGTTAAAGTAGATGTAAGACTCGTTTTAACACCGATTAGTAATTTGATTTATTTTTTCAATCAGCTTATTGACGTCAAAGGGTTTGTTGATATAGGCATCTGCGCCGCATTTCTTAGCAATTATGTCAACATCCAATTCAGCTGAAAGCAATATCACAGGCAGCATTTCGGAGACAGTTGATGACTTAATTTCTGAACAAATTTGATCACCATGTTTAACTGAACCATTTATCCGAATGTCTAATAAAATCAAGTCAGGATTAATGCCTTGAATATGATTTGCAGTCTCTGCTGTATTAGATATGACGACTTCATAACCCTCTTCTTTAAGAATCAAATTTAATAAATCTAAGATGTCTTCATCATCGTCAATTATCAAGATGCGTTTTGGCATATTTTAAGGTGCAAGGTTTTGACAGAATATTTTAAAAATTGCCCACCACAATGGGTGGGCCGAATCGGCTAATATAGTGTCGGCCTATACAACAAATTAAGCATGTATTGCCGCTTTATTAACTCTACAAGATAATTTAAGATTTGTTTATTAGAATTTAAATTTCATCAGAATAGTGATATGGCATAACTATTTCAATGTGAGGTTTTGTTTTTTAAAATCCTAAAAATAGAAACCAATCCAATATTTGGAAAAAATGATTATCGCTATATGTTATTAATAAATTGGTAATCAGCACATTAACTGTGTGGCATTATAATGGTCTGTCTGTTTCCAAATTAAAAACAATGGAAACAACTAACAACTTTAAAATCCTGCTTGTAGACGATGATCCCTTTTGCCTGGGCATGTACCAACAACATCTTGAAAGCCTTGGTTACAGTGATATTACGAGCTTTGACAATGGCCCCGATTGCCTTAACCATCTTACGCTACAGCCGGATGTGATCATTCTTGATCATGGCATGGAGACGCTTAACGGCCTTGAAGTATTGAAGAAAATTAAGCGGTTCAACCCAAACATTTATGTCATTTTCGTTTCGGGCCAGGAAAATATTGAGACCGCCGTTAGCGCTTTAAAGTTTGGGGCATTCGACTATATTGTTAAGGGGAAACTTCAATTAGAAAATCTTACCAAAGTACTTGGCAAGATCAAAGAAATATCGGATCTGTTTAAAATCGAAAGCCCGGCTTTTATAAACAGGTTTTTTTCGGTTTTAAAAGGGCACGCTATGAAGGCTGCGCCATTGGTACTTATATCCTGTCTTTTAATGGGCTTGCTTTCTTCCTGCACTACACAAAACCTGGTTACAAAGGCAAATAACGATAAACGGAATACGAAGGAAGAATTGACGGCATTTAGCTATAACCCCGCCTATGAATATACCCTGCAAAAAGGCGATAAGATCAATTTAAGTGTATGGGACAATGATGATATGAGCGTGGGATCTACCTATGGAATTTATAACTCAAACGAGGTTTATGGAAAATGGCTGATGTTAGATGCTACGGGCAATGTAACGGTGCCAAAACTTGGCGAGGTTAATTTGCTGGGGTTAACAATTCCACAAACAAAAGAAAAACTGCGCAATGGGTTTAAACAATGGATCGTTGCCCCCATTATAGAAGTAAAAGTGCTGAATAAGGAAGTAAACATACTTGGCGAATTAAAAGCCCCCGGAAAATACCTGCTGGAAAAAGATAATAACACCCTGCTTGATGTAGTTGCCAAAGCGGGCGACTTTGACTTCTACGCCAACAAAAAAGAGGTGCAGATAGTCCGGATGATTGATGATAAGCCGGTTACGTTGGTAGTGGACCTGACTAAAATGGATGATTACATGGCCGCGAACGTGCAAATACATCCCGGGGACATGATCTATGTGCCCAGCCGGAAAGGTAAACATTGGGACAGGAGGGCAGGGTCGACCATTGTTCCCCTTACCTCGGTGATCAGTACCGCGGTTTTGGTATTTGGCTTAATAAGAAGATAGCGCATGAACAATTCAATAAAAAAAGCAAGTGCCCTTGGTCCTTTATATCGCGGCCTGCCTATTATTTTTCTTTGTATCCTGGGAGGTGTTTTTATGGCAAGAAAATATTTTCAATATGCAACCCCCCAATTTGAAAGTACCGCAAAAATAAAGCTTGCCGATCCTCATGATGGGGTCACTGATAGTAAACTTTACAAAGATGTAGACGTATTTGTATCCAGTAACAAGTTAGGGGCTGAAGTTGAACTGCTTAAATCAAAAGTGTTGATAAGAAAGGCAATAGCCGGCCTGCCCCTGGCGACAACAATCTACCGGGTTGGTAAACTTCGGAAAACTGAACTATATACGCAGACCCCATTTTGGGTAAAAGCCAATATAAATAACCCAAAGCTATACGATACTCCTTTCAAGCTAAATATTTATAAAGATTCGCTCATTGAGCTAAAAAACGATTCGGTTGGCACTTTTAGAAGCAGGTTCAATCATGTGATAAATATGAAAGGCGCAAGCCTGGTGATCTGCAAAAACGATAAGTTCCTAAATGAAAAAACCGGGGTTAAAATCAATGACCATTATCAGTTCATCGTTCACTCAGAAAACAAACTTTTAGACGGTATTGCTGATGATCTTGATGTAATGTCGGTTGACAAAGACATCCCGGTGCTGAGGATAAGTTACAAATGCCCGGTGCCACAGGAGGCAGCAGATATTGTCAACTCACTTTCAGTAGCTTATATCAATGACTATATCGAACAAAAATCTAAATCAGCCGATACGACAGAAAACTTTCTAAACCGTGAATTAAAAAACTACAGCGGAAATTTATCGACAAGCGAAAACGACATTGAGAATTACCGCAATAAAAACAATATTATCAATATCCAGCAGGAAACAGAAACCGACCTCCGGAAAATTGCCGACCTGAAAAAACAACTTGCCAATGTAAAAATGAACCTGAATGCCGCAGATAGCCTGAACAGGTACATCAGCACCGGTAAGGACCACTTTTTGAAACTGGCCCCCAACTATGAAGAGTTTACTGATTTGCTCAGTACCGAGATGGTAAAAAAGATAGAAGAATTGACAAGGGAACGGGAAGACCTCCTATTAAAATATACACCGGCAAATGAAAAGGTTAAGGTGATTGACAATAAGCTACAAGATATATGTAATTATTTTCAGGAAAGCATTAAAAATACTGAAAACAGCCTGCGAATAAAATACAACGATCTGCAAAAAAGTATTGATGATGCCGAACAAGCATTTGTTGGGTTGCCCGGCAAGGAAAAAAACATGACCATCCTGGGCAGAAATTTTGGGTTAAACGACGAAATATATCGCTCGCTTCATGAAAAAAGAACAGAGGCCCAAATAGCCAAAGCAGCTACAATATCCTTCCACCGCATCATTTCTGAAGGAGAAGTGCCCGAAAAACCGGTTTCACCCAATAGGGTTATCCTGACCATACTGGCGGCCATTCTTGGGCTATTTGGCGGCATTGGTTTTGTATATAGTGTACACACTGTTAAAGGTCGTGTAAATAATCCCGAAACGATCAATCGTCTTTCGGATATAATTATCGCTGCGGCTGTACCTTATTTAAAAAAGCAAACAGAAAGGTTATTGTTTTTTAAAAGCTGGGCACTCGAATTGGAGCTTAAAGGCAACTTGAAAACCGGTGCGGTAATAGCTATTTCTTCATTTGACAGGCTGGAAGGAAAGTCATTTATTACCAATCATCTTTTTGATGCAGCAAGCCTGCTCGATAAAAGCATTTTATTAATAAATGCTGCCGAACAGGTAAGCGGCGAATTTGAAAAGCCGGCCAACTGGAAGAAATATATAGACGAACAGAAAGGCCAATATGATTTACTGTTAATAAAAAACGTAACGCTTCAAAATCATCCGATCGGGATTATGATAATGGCAAATTCAGATTTAAACCTGTTCATCCTTGATAGCAGGCGGACAAAAAAAGCACGCATTGAGGAGGCTGATCTTTTAAATGAAGAATTGCACCTGCCCAACGTTCAGTTTGTTTTAAACAGGGCCGGTTATATACCCAGCTTATTTACGCAGGTGAAAGGAATATTTAGTTCAATTTTTAAAAGACGGTAGATGAAGCTAAAAGATATGATCATCAGGGAAAAATACTGGGTATTGGCCGACCAGGTTGTGGTAAGCGCATCCGCCTTTTTAACCAATTTGTTGCTTGCGAGGGCATTGGGGTTAACCCAATATGGAAGGTTCACAGTTGTAACCATGATACAACTCCTGTTACTATCGGTTACTATGGCTTTCGGCGCTCAAATTTACCAGGTGGTTTATCCGGCCCTAAACAACACAGACAGACAAAAACTTACCGCAGGCATGTTAAGTCAGCAACTACTGCTGGCGTTTGCGATATTGGCGCTTATACCGGTTTTGTATGCTATACAGTCTGGCCTAAATAACAACTGGCTGCAAAACAACAGCGCATTGGTTGTGCTGGCCATTATTGCAACCGCATTATACCTGCTGCAGGATTTTTTGCGCAGAATTTTTATGACACAAACCAAAGGAAAATATGCCTTTACTATTGATTTTACGACCAATTTTTTACAGATCGTCGCTTTGGCCGTGTTTTGGTATCTGCATAAAATAAACCCTGTGACCGCATGGTTTATTATCGGCTTTAGTTTTCTACCCTCCATCATATTAGGTATGATTTTGCTTCGCCCGGTTAAATTATCTATCGGCGCCATACGTTTTTCATGGTCGTTGCAAAAAAACAGGGTTGGCTGGCTGGCTGGGTCGTCTATGCTTCAATGGGGAGCGGGTTATTTCTTTGTGGTTGCTGCCGGCTGGTTTTTAGGTGCAGCGGCCCTCGGCGCGTTGCGGCTTACGCAATACCTGTTCGGCTTGTTAAACCTGCTGTTCCAGGCCATTGAAAATTATGTTTTGCCTAAGGCGGCGTCGTTTGTGGGCGAGCAAAATGCCTATTGGTGGCAGTTATTAAAAAAGTGCCTGTCACTTATTGTGCCTTTTTTACTGCTGTTCTCGCTTTTTGCGAAACCTATTTTGCAATTGGCCGGCGGCATTGAGCTGGGGCATTACTCATTTATTGTTTACGGCCTGAGCGTTGTGTACCTGGTAATGACCATCGGCTATCCTGTACGCATAGCAATCAGGTCGTTGCACCTTAACCGCGAATATTTTATAGCATACATTTTATCGGTACTGTTAAACATATGCATAGCGCCATGGCTGCTGCGCCATTGGGAGCTTTATGGAGTGATGACCGGCCTTCTATTAAACCAACTGGTAGTTATTGGCTATTGGCTTATAGTACTTAAACGCAAACAACAATTTTTATGGAAATCATTCATTTAATATTAGGAAAAGCAAACCCGCAACGCATGAACGGGGTCAATAAAGTAGTAAACGAACTGGCAACCCGCCAGGTTAAAGCCGGTAAAGAGGTGGAGGTTTGGGGCATTACCAAAAATCCTGTACATGACTACCCGGTGCGCGAATATCCAACCAGGCTTTATTGCGCCAGGGCAATCCCTTTTTTGCTTGACAGCCAGTTAAAAAACGACATCCTGCTCACTAAAGGGCAAGCTATTTTTCATTTACATGGCGGTTTTATACCGGCAATGTACAGCGCGGCCATATGGATGCGGCAACATCATATCCCCTTTGTGTTTACACCGCACGGCAGTTATAACATCATAGCCCGTCAAAAAAGCGGCATCCTGAAAAATATTTACTTTTCATTGTTCGAGCGGCAATTATTGAAAGCTGCAAAAGCGATCCATTCTTTAGGCGAATCGGAGGTTACAGGTTTGCAAACTATTTTCAAAAATGATAAATCAGTATTGATCCCGTATGGCTTCGAAGCGCCATTAATCTCGCAACAGGCGGAAAAACCGGTATTCATTGTTGGTTATTGCGGGCGGCTTGATGCTTATACCAAAGGGCTGAATGAATTGTTAGAAGGGTTCAATAATTTCAACCTGGCCCACCCGGCTACAGAATTATGGATAATTGGGGACGGCCCCGAAAAAAGGCAACTAATGTTACTGGCTAAGAAATTAGAATTAAGCAATGCAGTTGTGTTCCATGGCTCAAAATATGGCGTTGAAAAAACCAACCTGATCAGCCAATGCAGTGTTTTCGCGGCACCCAGCCGTAACGAAGGCCTGCCAACTGCTGTGCTCGAAGCAGCTTCAATGGGTGTGCCTTGCCTGGTTACCCGTGCCACCAATACCGGCGACTATATTAAAAAATATAATGCCGGGTTAGTGATCAATCATACCTCCGCACTCGAAATAGAAGTGGGATTGCAAGTACTGTATAAAGAAATTTTGAATCGCGGCCACGCAAAGGCAATGGGCAATAATGCCCGTAAAATGGTTGACGAAGCTTTTGACTGGAACCTGGTTTTGACAAAATTTCAAAGACTGTACCAGGCATGAAACGGTTAAAAGACCCATCGGATCATACCCAATTTCTAAAAAAATTAGAATGGCTGATGCTGATCATGCTTTTTTTGATGATAGGCGGCTTTTTTACGTGGAGCGAAAACGTAGGTATTACACGGGTACTAAAAGTAGTTAGCCGTATTGGCATGACAGGTGCGGCTTTTTACCTGCATCAAATGATCGTGAAGCGGGGCGCTGTTTCTTCTTTTGAATGGAAAAATACCTGGTCGCCGTTTTTATATTTTACCTACATCACATTAGGATTTGTTTCTTTTTTATGGAGTACCGATGTTGGATACAGCCTGTTACAATGGACGATGGATATTGAAAGCCTGTTGTTCGCTTTTTTCTTCATGAAGTGCCTGATGCTGCTGGACACTTATTTTCCGGGTCACCCCATACGGTTTTCTAACCTGATGGGCAATACGGTTTTTATATTAATGTGCATTTTCGTAATAGGGATGACGATAAGCCCCGACTCTTTTTTTCGACTGGTGGAGGGCGGCGACGACCGTCGGCTGGGAGGATATATTATGAACCCAAACGAATTGGGCATGATCTGCGGCTTGGGTATATCATGCCTGATATTTGATCTTTATAACAATAAAAAACGTTTTTGGGCAATAGCAAAAATAGCGGTGTTGTTGTTGGTGCTTATTCTTACAAAATCAAGATCATCATTGGTTGGGTTATTGTTGATCGCATTCTTTCACTTGCGTAAACTGGATAGCAAAATAATAAAATATGCTATATATGCCGGCATCGCAGCGGTAATTCCGATAGGCGTTTCAAAACTTATTATGCGCGAAGGCGGGATAGATGATATTTTATCTATGACAGGCCGTATGCCTTTCTGGAAAGCACTAATCACGGAGGGTTTGCCCAGGGAACCGCTGCTTGGTTTTGGCTTTATGCGGATAGACTATAATGATACATTTTCAAGTGTGCATAGTTACACCGCGCACATGACCCATAATACCTTTATGCAGGTATTAATGAACCTGGGCTTTATCGGTTTAACATTGGCCCTAACACAATTAACGGTTACTATAAGGGGCTTTTTAAAAGAGGCCGAAGAAAAGAAATTAATGCTGCTGGGTATACTCATACCTGTTCTCATTAATTCGTTTACCGAATTTGGGATTTTTGGTGAAACAAATTATGGCATCCTTTTTTACCAGATGCTGATATTCTCTATTTGCCTTAATAAACACCCAAGGCTCATTCCCGCCGAAAAGTTATTTCTAAAAAGAAAAAGGCCCGACCTTGACATTGAAAATCATTTTTCGCTTGCGTAATCAATATTCTTCACCCAATTCTTTCCGCAGCTTTTGCCCCATTCCTTTAATTTAAAGGCATTGATTTTTCCAAAAAACGGAAAGTCGCTCCTATTGGTGGACTGCATAGCAATGGCTTTATTTTTAACTTATTCATAATCAATAATATACGATTTAATAACGTATTGGCATCATTGTAGAAAGCCACCTGTAAATTATTAAACTATGCATCCAGATATTCCTCTTTTTATCAAGTCCATTAATAAGGCAGGGATCGCTGCTAATTTGTCGCCGCGATTGCCTGATCAAAAAGCAATAACCTGCTACTACAAAAATAACCCCGACGGAAGCATCCGCTGGATATGGCCGTCGGCTTCAAAAAAAACTGATTTTTTAAGATTTTACCACGTTTCGGGGTTCCGCAGCGAAATGATGGCCCTCTATATCAAAACACTGGCAAAAAAAGGTTGGTTGAAAAGGCTAAGTGACGGGGAGTTTACCTTTTTTGTTAACGGGGAAACCTACGCCATGGTTAAACATGAATGGCAGTCAAGATGGGCCTGGTTTTCGGGCACTATAGGGCCAAACCGCAAATCTATTTTATGGCGCCAGGCAGCAAATCAAAACTCGGGCCTTTTCATAAAGATACCGCTTACGGATTGGGCTACCATAAACCTGGCGGTTGAAAAAAAGCAAATAAAGGCGTTAAAAGCGATGGGCTTTCAAAACGTTGTAATTCCCGAAACGGAGGAAGCGGGCGAAAGCTGCCTGCAATTATCGGACATAGGCATAAACACCAGCCGGACAAATAATTTCAAAGAACTGCCATTTGCGGCAGTGAAAGAATGGATGCAAGCAGGCATTCAAATTGAAAAATACACAGGCTCGGCATTTGCAAAAAAAATGGATGATCTTTTTGCTGAGTTGAAGGACTTTCAGGACGAACGTTTTCCCAAAAACTTTGTAGAAAAGCTGATCTTCCTGAAAAACAACAGCATACTTGACGAAACGGTTATAGTAACGACTGTGGCGCACGGCGATTTTACCCCCTGGAACATTTTTGTGAAAAATGACCGCTTACATTGCATTGATTTTGAATTGAGCGGCAACCAAATGCCCGCGCTGTTTGACCTTTTCCATTTTGTTTACCAATCAAACATATTAATTGGCAACAACGGCTATAAAACCATCAGGTACCAACTGGATTACCTGTTTAATTTACCTGAATGGCAGGCGTTTATAAAAGAGCATCAAATTGATGTTGACGCAGCCGAAAAGTTATACCTGCTGTACATAATCACCTATTATACCGGGATATATCACTATCAGCCTCAATGGCATACACAAGTTTCATGGCTCTTGAAAACATGGGAAGACGCTATCGATCATCAATTTCAAAAAAGCGCACCGGGGCCATCGCGAAAGCTTTTATTAAATGAACTGGGGCTGATGCTGGAAAATAAAAAGCATGCCATTTTGAAATGGATGTATGAAGGCATTGATACATTGCCTAATGCCGCTGATATGGACATATGTATGAGCAGCCGCGATGCAAAGCAGTTAATAGAGCAGTTGCGATCTAACAGGCTTGTCGCAAAAATTGCCGTCAAAAAACGGAGTTTTATGACGCAACTTGAATTGCTGTTAACAGACGGCGACCTGTTATATCTTGATTTGATCAATACTTTCAAGCGCAAGTCTGTTATATTCCTTGACGCCTCAAAAATACTTACAAACGCTAAAAAGAATAAGTATGGGTTGATGGTACCCGATCCGGCTGATGACTTTGCTTACACCTGGCTGTTTTATTGGTTGAACGATAGTGACATGCCCGACCGCTATCAATTCTTTTTTCACGATTTTAATAAAGCGGATGAAACCAAACTGAATGCCTTGCTTTACAATCATTACACGTTGCCGGTGTTTGACTACCGCGACGTGTTTTATCGCGATAAGTCATTAAACGCAAAGCTATTGCAAAACCTTTCGTTGCGCAAAGAGAACAAGGGTGCCAGGCGCCTGCTTAACCGGCTGGTGTACTGCTTTGATACGTTGCGGAACCTTTTCCCTCAAAAAGGTGTCATCATCACTTTTAGCGGGGTTGATGGCGCGGGCAAAAGTACTGTTATTGAAAACGTCCGAAAATTGATAGACAAGCAACTGCGCAAAAAGATAGTGGTTCTACGCCACCGCCCTGGAATATTGCCTATACTGAGCACCTGGAAACACGGCAAACAGCACGCAGAGGCGCTGGCTGCCCAAAACTTGCCCAGGCAAGGCAAAAACAATAACAAATTGTCGTCATTGGCGCGTTTCTGTTACTACTACATAGATTATTTGATCGGGCAATGGTATGTATATTTCCGCTATGTAATGCTGGGTTATGTTGTATTGTATGACCGCTATTATTTTGATTTCATAAACGATGCCCGCAGGAGCAATATTGATATTCCACCTGCCTTTATCAAATGGTTGTACCGGTTCCTTTTAAAGCCGCGCCTCAATTTCTTTTTATATGCCGACCCGAAGGTAATACTTCAACGCAAACAGGAACTTGACGCTCCGACGATCCGGCAATTAACAGGCAACTATCTTTCTTTATTCAATTCGTTAAAAACCCGTTCTAAAAAAGCGATCTATCTACCGCTTGAGAATAACCTGCTGGCTGATTCACTCGATTTCGTTTTTAAACAAATAAAAAAATTAAGCTATGAAGGCATTAATTGAGCGTTTGATAAGGGCCCGCAACCCCTTATTCAGCTTTGACCCGTCATTAAGTTTCGGGACCATTTTGGCGTTTTCTTTTAACCAGTTTATCTCGTTGTTGCGGGGATGTAAATTACTTCTTCGTTTCAGGAACCCAAAAAGAATGCTGGCCGGGCATGGGGTGCGTTTCTTCAATCTTTCAAGAATTCAATGGGGCCGTTATTTTAAACCAGGCGATTTTGTATACCTGGGTGCTTTGGGTAAAATAGGCATCCGAATTGGTAATAACGTCGGTATTGGTGCCTATAGCCGCCTTATAGTAGCTACCTCATTAAACAAAACCGGCGAATACATCGCCATAGGCAACAACGTCGGCATAGGTGAATTTTCATACCTGGGAGGCGCCGGTGGTTTAAGTATTGGTAATGATTGCATAATAGGGCAATATTTTAGCTGCCATCCCGAAAACCATAACGCCAATAACATAACCGTCCCTATCCGCCTTCAAGGCGTGAGCCGAAAAGGCATCAGCATCGGCAAAAATTGCTGGATAGGCAGCAAGGTTACGATACTCGACGGGGTAAACCTGGGCAGCGGCTGTGTTGTTGCAGCCGGCGCCGTTGTTACCCGGTGTTTCCCGGCAAACAGTATCATCGGCGGGGTACCGGCCAAACTCCTTAAACAAAGGGGCAAAAAGACGCTGGATGAAATGATGAACCTTGAATATGAGTTATTAAGCGCATGAAAAAAGTATTGATAACCGCTTATGCCGTTAACCCTTACAAAGGTTCTGAAGATGCGATGGGATGGAATATGCTATTGCAGGCCGCGCGCAACCATGAAGTTGTAGCTGTTACCCGCAAAAATAACCAGCCTGCTCTTGATAAATACATTATAGAGCACCCGGAAATGGCCGGGCTTTTTGCAAGGCTTTCTTTCCTTTATTTCGACTGGCCTAAATGGATGTTAGGCTGGAAGAAAGGCCCGGTTTTAAGCATGATCTATTATTACTTATGGCAACTAACGCTGGCGTTGTGGTTAAAACGAAAAAACATTACAGTTGATCTTGTGCATAACCTCAACTTTCATAACGACTGGACACCTTCGTTTTTGTGGATATTAGGTAAACCTATGGTTTGGGGCCAGGTAGGGCACCACCCTAAAATTCAGCGCGCATTTATCCTGCCTGTTTATGGTATGAAGGAATATTGCAAAGACAGCCTATTATGGCTGTTAAAAAACATCTTTTGGTATGCTGACCCATTTTTATATATCTGTAAGCGTAAAGCTTCGGTAATAATCGGCATGAATGCCGAAGCGATAAAAAAACTCAGGCTGAAAAAAAACTTTATTATTCATCCCTCTGTAGCGGCTGATAAAGATACCAAACCCAAACCGGCCAATGATAAGTTTAATGTGTTATCAATGGGTAGGTTTGTGCCGTTAAAGGGCTTTGATTTGGCTATCAGAAGCTTTGCCCGATTTTACAGGTCGCTTTCTGCCAAACAGGGAAAAAGCGTTAAGCTTACGCTCGTAGGTTCAGGGCCTTGCAAAAAGTTACTTCAAAAAATAGTAACCGATGAAGGAATTGAGCAAGCCGTAGAATTTATAGACTGGCTACCCAGGGACGAAGTTGGAAAGTTATACCGGTCAGCATCCGTGTTTCTTTTTCCCTCGCACGAAGGGGCCGGCATGGTTGTACCCGAAGCAATGAGTTATGGACTCCCCGTAATTTGCCTGAAAAATTGCGGCCCGGGAGAAATGGTCCACCCTGAATCTGGGTTAATTATTCCATACAGCACCTATGAGCAAACTACAGCTTTGCTTGCAGAACAATTGTCAAAACTTTTTTGGAACAAAGGGAGAATGGAAATGGAAAGGAAACTATCCGCCTTTCGGTATGAAGAATTATTTCGCTGGGATGTAAGAGGTGATATGCTGAAAGAGGTATATCAACAGACCCTTGAACAATGTTAAACACACTCAATTTGCAACTTAACAATATGAAAGCTAAAAGAATTTTTGCAGTTCATCTTTTGAATGATTTCAGCGGCAGCCCGTTAATTTTACGGCAATCGTTAGAAATATTAAGTAATGATCATGAAGTCCACCTTTATACTTCGACACCGTCAGGAGAAGGAAACCTGAGTAATATACCAGGGGTAATAAACCACGATAGTTTCTATAAGTGGAGCCCAAACAAATTACTCACTTTATTTTATTTCATAACCGCCCAATCGCTACTGTTTTTTAGGTTTTTATTTATCCTGAAAAAAGAGGATACCGTTTATGTAAATACGTTATTACCTTTTGGTGCAGCGTTAGCCGGGTGGATTATAGGGGCCAGGGTCATTTATCATATTCACGAAGTCAGCATTACACCGGCCTTGCTAAAATCTTTCCTTGTAAAAATTGCCCGTTTGTGTTCGGCTAAAATAATCTTTGTATCAAATTTTGTGAAAACACAGTTTGATTTCCCGGATGAAAAAAGCAGCGTGATATATAATGCATTACCCACCTCATTTGTAAAAGAAGCAATGAGCACAGTTGCACCCGGCAAACACACCCTGTTTACCGTGTTAATGCTGGCATCGCTTAAAGCTTATAAAGGCATTTATGAGTTTGTTGAAATTGCAAAATGCCTTCCCGATATTCAATTCGTATTGGTGCTTAATTCATCCCAATCTAAAGTTGATGCTTTTCAAAAAAGCACAGATGCCCCCACAAATTGCACGATATATCCTGTACAAAACGATACTGCCCCCTTCTATAAAAAAGCTAATGTTGTAGTAAACCTTTCCCATCCGGACCGATGGATGGAAACATTTGGCATGACCATATTGGAGGGGATGTATTATGGCTTACCTGCAATTGTGCCACCTGTAGGCGGTGTAACCGAGTTGGTGAGAGACGGAATAGAGGGTATTTACGCCGGTTCGCGCGATATTAATAATGTTATAGATGCCATTGTTCACCTGCACACCGATAATGCCCACTACAATAAAATAGCGTTAGCCGCTTGGTTCAGGGCCCAGCATTTTTCGCAGCAAACGTTCAAAAAGCATATCGACTCTCTTTTTAATATACCGTGTACCTCGTTCGACCAGGTTCCGGCTTTGGAAATTTAGTCTATAAAATGGAATATTTAATCGTTGAATTGCACTTAAAGAACTTAATTACAGTAAATTAACAGCTTGGCATAAATATGGCAAGTGGATTATCAAATGATATTAACATAATGAAAAATAAAAAAATAGCCATTATTGGTACTGTAGGCCTCCCAGCTAATTACGGGGGATTTGAAACACTTGCTGAACATTTAGTAGAACATTTGGGCGAACAGTTTGATATTTCGGTTTATTGTTCGGCAAAAAAGTATCCTAAAGAAAGCAGGCTGAAAACGTATAAAGGCGCCCGGCTTATTTACCTCCCGCTGGAAGCTAACGGTATACAAAGTATATTTTATGATTGCCTGAGCATATTACATGCTTTGTTTTATGCCGACACCCTTTTGATATTAGGCGTAAGCGGCGGGTTCATGATCCCGTTTGTAAGGATTTTTACCGGGAAATCAATCGTTGTGTCTATTGACGGTATAGAGTGGAAAAGAAACAAGTGGAGCAAAATAGCCCGGCTGTATCTTTGGGCGGCAGAATGGATGGCAGTTAAGTTTTCGCATGCCGATATTGCCGATAATGAGTCTATACAAGACTATACAGCTATACGGTATAAAACGTTAAGCAACATCATAGAGTATGGCGCAGATCATACTATCAGTTCATCCGCTACCGAGGTGGATAAAATAAAATATCCCTTTTTAAAAAAACCTTATGCCTTTAAAGTTTGCCGTATTGAACCGGAAAACAATATCAACATGGTTTTGCAGGCTTTTTCAAGTTTGCCCAAACACTCGTTAGTTATGGTAGGCAACTGGAAGAATAGCGAATATGGAATAGAAATGAGAAAGCAATATTCATCATATCCTAATATTACGCTTTTGGATCCGGTGTACGATCAGCGGGAGCTGGATATATTACGCGGTAGCTGTTATGTATATATACACGGCCACAGCGCGGGTGGCACCAATCCATCTCTTGTGGAAGCGATGTTCCTGGGATTGCCCATTATGGTTTATGGCGTATCATACAATAAAACCACTACCGAGGGAAAGGCGCTGTATTTCAAATCAGAGGAAGAACTGATTCATTTAATTACCACTAAAAAAATAACCGATCTGAAAGCGGTAGCAAGCAGTATGAAAGAAATTGCCCATAGAAGATATACCTGGAAATTAATTGCCAATAAATATCAATATATGATAGAAAAGGCTTTTGAAACCTCGGATAAGGGAAAATTGACTACAAATATTACTGAAAAAATTTCCGGCGAAAGCCTGTTAAACTATGAGCTGGCGCACTTACAGCATCCGGCATTTTTTTACGAAAAAAGATAAATTAAAGTATTATGCAAGCACTAACATTACAACTCCTATTTGCGACAGGCATTTCCTTATGTGCCGCAGTGATATTGTTCCCTTTATTTATAAAACTTAGCCCGCAACTCGGCTTAGTCGATGTACCTGATTACCGCAAATTTCATCTCCATCCAATTCCGGCCATTGGCGGGTTTGTTATTTCGCTCTGCCTGGTAACGGCAGCAGTCTTTTCGGCGTCGATGCGGGAGTTTGTTCTAAAACACCTGGCTATGAACATGGCATTCATTGTTATCATGCTGACCGGCTTTTTTGACGACCGTTTGAATTTATCGGTCAAATTACGCCTCGGCATACAAGTATTTTGCGCCCTGGTCCTTGCCTACGAAGGCGCAAGAATAAACTCACTGCATGGTTTATTCGGTATTTATGAAATACCCGGAGTGATACAATATATTTTGACAGTTATAATTATTGCGGGCGTAACCAATGCTTTTAACCTGATGGACGGAATAGACGGGCTTGCGGGTAGCATGGCTTTAGTGAATGTTGGCGTATTAACAGCGATAAGTATTCTACTGAATAACACAGGCTGGCTATTTGTATTATTGCCGCTTACTGTTGCACTGCTTGTATTTTTATGCTATAACTGGCGGCCCGCCAGGATATTTATGGGCGATAGCGGCTCGCTGGTGTTTGGGTTTATGATATCGGCTTTAGGTATAAATTTTATAAAAGAATCAGAACCTTTAAGCCCGGCGCTAAATGCTGAAGTGACCGTTTTAGTTACCGGGTATTGCATCGTGCCTGTTATAGATGCATTACGCGTGTTTTATGGAAGAATGAAGAAGGGAAAATCGCCGTTTTTTGCCGACAGGACACACCTACATCATTTGCTGATCAAACATTATTTGGTACACTCAAAAGCCACGCAAAAATTATTGAAACTACATGTGGGAATAATAATCCTTTCAGCTATAGGCACCTTGTTTTTCAGTTTGTATTGGGTAATTATTGGCCAGATCATGGCTGTGTTTTTTTACATAAACTTTCTCCAAATGATGTCTTCCTTTTATCGCTGGTATAGGGTTATTAAAAAAATGGAACTTGCTTCATGATTTTTTATTGTACCCGTTAAGGTGCTAATGAGGATACTCTTCCCTCATGGCGATTATTACCCTGGTTAAACCGACATCAGCCTGTTCAAAAATTTTGGTCAGATCGCCAGTTATCATTTTTGCTTGGGTAATATTTTCAATATTTTTCAGTAACAGTTTTAACGGACCAATTTCCAAATTATCTATACTGGGTTTTATTTTATGGGCTATTTCTTTTACCCGCACAAAATTATTAGCATGGTACGCTTCTGTCATCTCTTGCAGCATTTTAGGTGTCTGCAAACAAAATGTATTTACCATTTTTAATACAAATCCATCGTTCCCGCGGCTTATCGCCTTAATTTCGGAAAGGTCATATAACGGAGTTTCGTTTTTTGAGGCCTCGCCTGCCACGAATTTTGCAACAGGGATATCTTTTTTTAACCATTTAGCTATCACGTTCAAAAACTCTTCTTCTTTAAACGGCTTAGAAATATAATCATCCATACCGGCCGCAATACACTTTTCGCGCTCGCCTTTGATCGCTTCGGCGGTAAGCGCTATAATGGGGGTCGTATTACCGGCAAGCCTTATTGCACTTGCAGATTCAAAGCCATTCATCACGGGCATTTGAATATCCATTAATATGATATCTAATGCATATTTATTTATTGCTTCAATAGCCTGTTTGCCATCAGCAGCCTCAACAACTTCAGCGCCGAAGTTTTTTAGAATGATTGCAGCTACCATTCTGTTTGTTTCATTATCATCCGTTACCAATACTTTTTTGCCGGCTAAAAAATCCGTACTGATATCAACGATGTCTTTTTCAGGCAGGTCTGTAGCGCCGCCTTTTTTAAATTCTACTGTAAATGATATGGTTGTTCCTTCGCCTTTTTTACTTTCTGCATCAATGCTTCCGCCCATCAAATCAATTAGTTCCTTGCAAATACTCATGCCCAAACCCGTGCCGCCGTGTTTACGGCTAACCGATTCATATTCCTGGCTAAACTTGTCGAACAAAAGCTTCATAAAAGCCTCGTCCATCCCTATCCCCGTATCCTTCACCGAAATTTTTATAACCTGCAACGTGTCGTTATCTTCTAATAATTTAAAAGAGAGGTCGACCGATCCTTTTTCGGTGAACTTTATGGCATTGCTTATTAGATTCAACAATACCTGGTTTAACCGGTAAGGGTCGCCAATTAAAACAGGTGAAATATTTTCGTCAAAAGAGGAGTTCCTCAATAAAAACCCTTTTTCTTCGGCCTTTAACCCTAAAACCTGGACCACCCTTTTGGCTACGTTTCTAAGTTCAAAGCCAATGTTTTCAAAGCCGAGTTTACCCGCTTCAATTTTTGAGAGATCGAGAATATCATTGATGATGTTCAGTAAATTATCTGATGCCGCGTGTATGGTTTCCAGGTAAAATTGTTGTTGCGCGGTCAGGTTGGTTTTAGCCAGTTGGTTGCTCATGCCCATTATGGCATTCATTGGAGTGCGTATTTCATGGCTCATATTTGCCAGGAATGTCTCTTTGGTACGCGCTAAATGTTCGGCCTGTATCCTCGCGTCTATCAGCTCTATTTCCTGGTTTTTTTGTTGCGTTATATCCCGTCCATATACGTTATAGTAATTTCTGTTGCGGACACTTCTACAGATAAACAAATAAATTTTTTTGTTGGAAACCGCTTCAAATGTCCATTTACTATCGCCAGCCGCCTTTTCCTGCGAAATAAATTTCCAGAAGTCTGTTCTTGTATAACGTCCTTCCTTAAAATTAAATATTATCAGTTCATCGGCAGCCTGGTTACACATTAAAATTTCCCCGTCAAGGCTTATCCTAAACAAAGGGTCGGGGTTTTGCATTGATAGTAAAGCAATATCATGTACGTTAGCGGCAGTTTTTTTTAGTTCACTTTTATGCCGGTTGGCTGTATCAAGCACCTGTTTTAAGTCCGTATTAATAATTTCCTGTTCTTTAAGCGCTTGCAACAGATCAACAAGTTGGCTGTTGTAACCAAAATCAGGTTTGGAAAGGCCGCTGTTTTCTACTTCATCTACTGCTCTAAAATCAGGCGAACCAATAAACAATACCTGGTTAGTGGCTTCTAAAAACTCAAGCTGTCCCTTTAGCACCTTTTGGTATTGATTATTAATTGTGATCTCTATTTGTTGGTCCGCTAATAACTTGAGTGCTGCAAAATCTATTGCTGTATGTTGGGGCTGATCTATTTCAAAACAGCCTGAAAAGGATTTGTTGATGCATCCTTTGTGCATTTTTTCCAGCGCTGGTCCATACGCATCAATACTTAAACCCTTACTAACTAGGATATAAAAAGGAAAAAGTCGGTCAAATTGTTCCTTGTTAAATATCATGCTGTTTGCCTTCATACACTCCAGTTCTACAAATTAGCTAATTCAGTACACCTTCCTGTATCATTTTATAAATAGTACTTTTGCCTATGTCCAGGGCTTTGGCAGCACTAACAACATCATTGTTGTTCTTTTTAAGATAATGTTTAATAATATCAATGTTATACTCCTTAAGCGTTTTTTCTTCAGTCATAAAAACATCATCGCGCGTAGTAGGGTTAAAAGTAATATCTGCGGACTTTATTTCATTATTATCGCACATCACCACGGCCAAATCAATAATGGCCTTTAATTCCCTGATATTGCCGGGATATTGATACCGCATTAACTTGTCCTTTGCATCCTGTGTAATAATAATAGATCCCAATTTATTTTGCTTTGCAAATTCGTCAGCAAAATATTTAGCTAAAATCAAAACATCGTTACCCCGGTCTCGTAACGGCGGCAACTGGATAGGCAGGCCCATAACCCGGTAATAAAGATCTTCCCTGAAATTGCCCTTTCTTACTTCTTCTGCCAGGTTTTTATGTGTAGCCACAATTAACCTGATGTCTAATTTTATTTTTTCGTTTCCGCCCACTCTTACAACTTCACGCTCCTGTAATACGCGCAATAGTTTACTTTGAAGGCTCAGGTCAAGTTCGGCAATTTCATCTAAAAAGATTGTTCCCCCGTTCGCTTCCTCAAACTTACCGGCCTTACGGGCCACCGCGCCGGTAAAAGCACCTTTTTCATGACCAAACAATTCGCCTTCCATAAGTTCCCGGGGTATGGCAGCCATATTAACCGGCACAAACGGTTTCTTCTTTCTTTCGCTATTGTAATGGATAGCTTTGGCAACTACCTCTTTACCGGTACCCGTTTCGCCCGATATTGATAGATTAATGTTTGTCTTGATAGCTTTCTCCATCACAGTAAAAATTTTCTTTAAGGCATCACTTTGTCCTATAATACTTTTTTCAAAAGAAAACTTCTGTTCCAATTCCTCACGTAAGTGCTCTACTTCTTTTTTAAGGGTTTGGTTTTCTTTAATACGTATAATACTGTTCCACAACAGATCCTTTGTTGCATTGTCTTTAACCAGGTAATCGCTTACCCCCATTTTTAACAGGTTAACAGCTACCTTAATATCTTCCTGCGAACTGATCACAATTACCGGCACCTGCGAATTAACCAACCTTATTTTTTGATAAAGCTTATCGCCCGACATGCCCGGCAGCGAGAAATCAATCGTGATCAGGTCGGGTTGGAGATAAAGGTTATCCAAAAATTCGTTGGCGGTTTCAAACCGGGTTACTTTATAATCAGGATTTAAACTGATATGATATTCCAGTATTTCTCCATACCAGGTATCATCTTCTACTATAAAAATATTATATGTGCCCATTGCGAGGTGAGGGTTATGGTTAGGATGTTATCAAATATACACATCGTAGCGATAAAAGCATTGTTTTGGTACAAATAATAGATTCGTTTCCATTTTTTGGAATATTTTTATTCCTATCTCAATTTTTGTCGCTGATTATCAATAACTTAAATAACTGGCATCCGCTTTGAAAACCCCGTTATGACAAAACAGTAAAATATGAAGAAATTAATGGTTACAATTTGGCTTATGCTGCTGGTTTCGGTTATCGGCGCATTGTTTTGGTATAATGAATTAATATATCATCTGCCAACACCAATTCCCGATAATTACAGATCTGTTAACCAGGGACAGGTTATAAAATTGAGCAGCGAATTGGATCGCTACACCAATAAACCGCTGTTTTTGCATTTCTTTAATCCGATATGTCCATGTTCCAGGTTTAATATTTCAAACTTTAAATCGCTTGTAAAACAATATGGCAGCCGGGTGAATTTTGTTGTTATCGTAATGAGCAATAAAACCTATACAGCCAAAGAAATACAGGATAAGTTTGACCTGGACATACCGGTATTATTTGACGCGTCAATCGCGCAATCATGTGGTGTTTACTCAACCCCGCAGGCTGTTTTGATGGATGCCCAACACAAACTATATTATCGCGGGAATTATAACAGCAGCCGTTATTGTACTGATGAGAAAACAAGCTATGCCAAAATAGCTATTGATGGCCTGCTGCATAAAAATGCGATCATCGCCTTTGATCATTTTGCATTAAGGGCCTATGGGTGCAGCTTACCAAATTGTACAAAATAAGATTAAAGTCATGAACACTACCATAACAATACAAGGTAACGAGCTTACGTCCTTTCAATTACAGGTAAAAGAACGCTCAGATAGGTTAATGAACCAGTTCCTGGTCGGCTATTTTTTGCTCGGGCTATTATTTGCTTCGTTTTATGGTACCTGGTTAATTGCGTTTGGTGTGGGCGGCACCTGTCTTGCAGCTTATTACTCTGTAAAAATGGCTTTACCCGACTCAAACCTCTATCAATATGTTTTGGCAGCCATATATGGTGTGTTTATGGCCCAGTTTATTTACCAGATGCACGGAATGTTTGAAATGCATTTTTTTGGCTTCATAGGCAGTGCGGTACTCGTCACTTTTCAAAAATGGAAGTTGCAAATTCCCTTGTTTATCGTAGTTGTCATCCACCATTCGGTGTTCAGCTATATACAAAATAGCGGCGTACCAGAAGTTTACTTTACGCAGCTTAACTATTTCGACCTGCAAACATTTATTATTCATATGCTGCTAACGGCCGCTATATTTTTAATATGCGGGTTATGGTCGTATCATTTAAAAAAATATAACGAAATACAAATAATACAAACCATAAAAATGGCCGAACTGCAAAAGGAAGCTGAAATATCCATTGAACGCAGGCGAAAAGAAGAGGCCCTTGAAGAAAGGAATACCATTTTAGAAAGCATTGGCGATGGTTTTTTTGCAACAGACAAAGATTGGACGGTTACGTATTGGAACCAGATGGCCGAAAAACTATTGGGCAAACTAAAAAGCGAAATAATTGGCCGCAATTTATGGGAGGTTTATCCCCATGCCGTGGGTAAAACCGCTTATAATGCATATCAAAAGGCGTTAGATGAAAATGAGCCCCAGCATATTGAAGACTATTTCCCGGCTACTAACGTATGGTACGAAATGAATGTATACCCCGCAGCCGGGGGATTGTCAATTTATTTTAGAGATGTTACCGAACGTAAATTATCAGAAATAAAATTAAACCAATTAAACCAAAGCCTCCAACAGCAGTCTAATGAATTAGCTATATCAAACGCCGAACTTGAACAGTTTGCTTATATAGCTTCGCACGACCTACAGGAACCATTGAGAATGGTAACCAGCTTTATGACGCAGCTGGAAAACAAATACAGCGCCGTTATAGACGATAAAGGCAGACAATACATACATTTTGCAATAGATGGCGGCAAAAGAATGAGGCAGATCATTCTCGACCTGCTGGAATTTTCGAGAGTTGGCAAAACCGAAGACAAATTAGAAAAAGTTAACCTGCAACGAATCCTGGATGAGATAACCGGCCTTTACCGGAAACAGATAGAGGAAAAAAACGCGGTTATAAAGATTGACCGCTTACCAACACTATTAACTTTTAAAGCGCCGGTAAGACAAGTTTTTCAAAACCTGGTCGGCAATAGTTTAAAATATCAAAAGGCGGGTAATATACCGGTCATCCATATTTCTGCCAATGAAACTGAGGGCGACTGGCAATTTACGGTGAAAGATAACGGGATAGGCATTGATGCGGCGTACTTTGACAAAATATTTATCATTTTTAAAAGGTTACATAATAAGGATGAATATCCCGGAACGGGAATGGGTTTAGCAGTTACTAAAAAAATAATAGAAAACCTGGGCGGGAAAATATGGGTAGAATCGGAAGAGGGTAAAGGCAGCACTTTTCATTTTACTGTTTTAAAAAATAAAAACAATGCCCCTTTATCATAAGTGCCGGGAATATTTGGTAAATTCAAAAAAATATTTTAGCTTAATACTATTGTCAACCTGCTTATTACGAATAACTAATTTTTATGTTAAAGTTGAATTCCCCTAAAACTTTAGCCGCCGGGACCTCAATCGGCGACAATATTATCTTTAAGAAACTAATTGAAAATAGCTTCTCGGGTATTACTTTGCTCAATAAGGACTTACAAACTATTTACCGCAGCCCTTCTGCCGAACGCATCAACGGTTGGACAACCATTAACAGAACGAAGAATGCGGTGGAGGGCTTGATTCACCCCGATGATGACGAAATGGTTACCAGGCTGCTTCATGAGGTACTCAACAACCCGGATGTTCCTAAAACCTGTATTTATCGGGCGAAACATTTTGCAGGGCATTTTATCTGGCTGCAATGTAGTTTCATCAATATGCTCAATGAACCCGATGTGAATGCCATTGTATGCAACTTTATAGATATTTCAAGCCAAAAACAGTCGGAAGCATTATTACAGGAAAGTATAGACGAACTATCTGCTTATAAATATGCTATTGACGAAGCTGACATTGTGGCCATCACCGATCAAAAGGGTATTATAAACCACGTTAATGACAATTTTTGCGAAATATCAAAATACAGCCGCGAAGAACTCATCGGGCAGGACCACCGCATCATCAATTCTTCTTATCACTCAAAAGCGTTTATCCGCAATTTATGGGTAACTATTGCCGGTGGCAAAATATGGAAGGGCGAATTAAAGAACAAGGCAAAAGACGGCAGCTATTATTGGGTTGATACTACTATAGTCCCTTTTTTAAATAAAGAGGGAAAGCCGTACCAGTATATGGCGATCCGGTCTGATATCACAGAGCGGAAGCTATTCGAAGAAAGGATCATAGAAAGCGAACGCTTTATTAAAACCATAACAGATAATTTGCCTGCCATGATTGCTTACTGGTCGGCAGATCTGCGCTGCCTGTTTGCCAATAAAGCTTATTTGGAATGGTTTGATATGCCCCAAAATGAAATGATCGGCATACATAAAAATGCCCTGATGGACGGTTTTGAATTTGAGCAATGTAAGCCTTATATCGAAAACGTTCTGCAAGGAACTCCGCAAAGCTTTGAACGGTCGTTCCATAAAGAGGGCGGCAAAACCATCTATACACATACTCAATACGTACCCGACAAACAGGATGGTAAGATAAAAGGGTTTTACTCGCTAATTTATGACTATAGCGAAATAAAGGATGTAGAATATGAAGTAAAACAACTTAGTGAACGCCTCTCGTTAATAGCGAAGGCATCGAATGATGCATTGTTTGAATGGAATTTGGAAACCAATAAGGCCTGGTGGAGTGAGCATCATTATACATTGTTCGGTTTTGACCCGGCTGCGCCCATGCCTTCGCGCGAAGAATGGCTGCTCACTATCCACCCCGATTCTATAGCCGTTTTTACATCCATTTTAACAGATATTTATGAAAATAATTTGCAGAAATGGCAACGCGAGATACGCTATTTGCGGCCGGACAGATCATGGGGTACTTTATTGAATAGCGGCTTTGTTATTTTAGATGAGCGGCAAAAACCAATTAGGGTACTGGGCTCATGCATCGATATTACCGAGAAAAAAAATGCCGAGAGCCAAAAGGAATTGTTATCCTATATCAGTCTATTGTTTAGTGAACAAACAGGCTTAAATCAAATTTTAAATAAAGTACTTAAAAAAGTATTGGAATGCAGTGGTTGCAGCGCAACAGAAGCATGGCTCATTAATTCAGACCATAACAAAATAAGCCTCGTCGCCACAGCTGTAAAAAGCAACCGGTTTCAATTATTTTTTGACGAAAGTTCCGAAATTAAAAGCTTTATTAAAGGAGAGGGCCTGCCCGGCGAAACCTGGGTCAACAAAACCGGACAGTTTTGGTGGTATACCGACAAAGACTCCAGGTTCCTGCGCCGCGAACCTGCCGAACATGCCGGCTTAAAGTCGGGCCTTAGCATTCCGTTAATTTATAAGCAGGAAATGCTGGGTGTTATTATCCTTCATTTTGAAAGCGCAGACAATCCATTAACTGCCCGGGCCGAATTGTTTGATGAGTTTAGCGCGCACCTGGCCGCCGAAATAAAACGAAAACAGTTAGAAGAGGAATTGAACCAGGTATTCCATTTTACACCCGATATTCTTTGCATAGCAAATACCGATGGCTACTTTAAAAAAGTAAATCCCGCCATGAGTACTTTGTTTGAATATAGCGAGGATGAATTATTATCGAGACCATTTATGGAATTTGTGCATCCGTTAGATAAAGAGACAACAGCTACCGAATTACAAAATATTATTACCGGCAAGCCCACGTATTATATTGAAAATCGTTATATCACTAAGTCAGGAAAAATAAAATGGCTGGCCTGGACTACTACCGGCGCGTCTGAGCAGGGGGTGTTATATTGTTCGGCAAAAGATATTACGGAGAAAAAAGACCTGGAAGTATTGTTGGATAAAGCAACCAACCTCGCGCGTATAGGCGGATGGGAGATCGACCTTGTTAAAGAAACGGTTTACTGGTCGGCCATGACCAGGGAAATACTGGAGGTCCCATCCGATTTTGAACCGGATATGGAAAAAGGCAAAGACTTTTATAAAGAGGGTGAAAGCCGGATAATGATCAACCGGGTTATTGAAGATGCTATTGCCACCGGGACACCCTGGGATGTGGAATTAGAGATCATTACCGCCAAAGGAAATGCCAAATGGGTACGGGTTATCGGCGAGGCGGAATTTGCGGAAAATAAATGCATCAGGATAATTGGCAGTTTCCAGGAAATTGACACCCGTAAAAAAGCCGAGATCGCGGCTACAGCAAATCTTGAAGAAAAAAACACCATACTGGAAAGTATTGGCGATGCTTTTTTCGCAGTTGATAAAAACTGGGTGGTAACCTATTGGAACAACATAGCTGAGAAAATATTAGGGGTACCCAAGCATAAAATATTGGGTAAAAATTTATGGGAGGTATTTGCCGATGCGGTAAGCTCGGAAATGTATTGGAAATACCACGAAGCAATGGCAACCGGGGAGGTTGTTAATTTTGATTATGCCAGTGAGGTCTTAAAAGCATGGTTAGAAATAAGCATGTATCCTGCGGCTAACGGACTAACGGTTTATATTAAGGATGTAACTGACCGTAAAAAGGCGGAGACAGTAGCTAAAGAAGCGCTTGAAGAAAGAAATACCATATTAGAAAGTATCGACGATGCCTTTTTTGCGGTTGATAAAAATTGGCTGGTCACCTATTGGAACAGCAAGGCTGAACAGGTTTTGAGAACGCCAAAAGAGGCTATCTTGAACCGTAATTTATGGGATGTATTTTCAAACTCGGTTGATTCGGAATCGTATAAACAATACCACCAGGCAATTGAAAGCGGGCATGCAGCCCATTTTGAGGATTATTACGAGGCCTTAGAAAAGTGGTATGAAATAAGCGCGTACCCGTCCGAATCGGGGTTGTCGGTTTATTTTAAAGATATTACCGAGCGGAAAATTTCGCAGACGCGTTTAATTGAACTGAATGAAAATCTTCAAAAGCAAACCAAAGAACTTTCTGTTTCAAATGCCGAATTGGAACAATTTGCTTATGTAGCCTCGCACGATTTGCAGGAACCGCTGCGCATGATCACCAGTTATTTATCACAACTGGAAAATAAATACAACGACTTAGTGGATGACAAAGGCAAACGCTACATTCACTTTGCCGTAGACGGCGCGAAACGTATGCGCCAGATAATTCTTGACTTGCTTGAATTCTCAAGAGTGGGGAAATCAGAAGATAAATTAGAGGAAGTTGATTTTGAGATACTTCTGCATGAAATAATATCGCTTTACAGTAAACAAATTGAAGAACAACAGGCAATTATTGACATCGCGCCACTTCCTGTATTAACTACCTATAAAGTACAAATACGCCAGGTTTTTCAAAATCTTATCAGCAACGCCCTGAAATATCAGATTGCAGATGTTAGGCCGCATATTACTATATCCTGCAAAGAATTTAAGGCTTACTGGCAATTTGCTGTAAAGGATAATGGAATTGGTATCGACCCTGAATATTTTAATAAAATATTCGTCATTTTCCAACGGTTGCATAATAAGGATGAATATTCAGGCACCGGTATGGGCCTGGCAGTTACCAAAAAAATTGTTGAAAACATGGGCGGGAAGATCTGGGTAGAATCGGAAGAGGGGAAAGGAAGTACTTTTTATTTTACGATTATAAAACCACAATAAAATGAAATCGATACATATTTTATTAATTGAAGACAACGAGGGGGATATTTTACTAACAACCGAGGCCCTGGAAGAAAGTAAGATCATCAACCAAATTACAGTGATTAGGGATGGCAAAAAAGCCATTGATTATTTTGAATCGTTAAACAAGGATGGTCATTTTCCTGACCTGGTGTTGTTAGACATTAATTTGCCTAAAAAAAGCGGGCACGAGGTTTTACTTTTCATAAAGACACATCCCGATTTTAAGCAGATACCTGTAATTATGTTGACCACCTCATCGGCCGAAAAGGATATTTTGACTGCCTACAATAATCATGTTAACTGCTACATTACCAAGCCCATTGAAGTGGCCGATTTTATGAAAGCTGTAACAAAAATTGAGGATTTTTGGATAAATATTGTTTCTATCCCAACCGAGTAAAAAATGGCTGTTAACGGGGGCAAATACAAAATTTTAATAATCGAGGACAACCCCGGGGATTTTGCCCTGGTTGAAGATTTTTTGTTTGAAAAACTTGAGGCGCCGGTAATCACCAATGTTACCACCTTTAAGGCCGCAGATAATATATTATCCAATAATAATCAATTCGATATTATTCTTTTGGACTTATCATTGCCTGACAAGACCGGTGAACAACTTATACTGGAAATCCTTGAAAAAAGCAACGATATTCCTGTGATCGTATTAACAGGGTATACAAACTTTGATTTTGGCGTAAAATCGCTTTCATTAGGTATTGCCGATTATTTATTAAAAGATGAACTGACCGTTTTATCTTTACATAAAAGCATTATTTACAGTTTTGAACGTAAAAAATATATAGCCGACCTGAAAGAATCAGAAAAAAGATATAGCGAGGTGTTTCATTTTAGTCCGTTACCTATATGGATAGTAAATGCTGACACGATGAGGTTCCTGGATATTAATAAAGCAGCTATTGATCACTATGGTTATACCCGCGAGGAACTTTTAACGATGGGCCTGAAAGATATCAGGCCGGTCGAAGAAATTCCGGCCCTTGAACATGGGCTTGCAAAAGACAGGGAGCACCCCGAGGCAATTTCACACAGAACATTGATCCATAAAAAAAAGAATGGAGAGTTAATAAATGTTGATGTGCAAATAGCGCCATTTGTATACAAGGGAGTAAAAGCAACTATTGCTATAACAACCGATATAACCGAAAGGCTGAATTACATTAAAGCCATTGAGGACCAAAATGAAAAACTGAAAGAAATATCATGGATGCAATCGCATATTGTAAGAGCGCCCCTCTCAAGAATAATGGGGCTTATTCCACTTATTGAAAATGCAGATGAGGTGGATATGGAGATTAAAAAAATGCTTAAATATCTGGCATTATCCGCTAATGAACTTGATGAAGTGGTTAAAAACATAACGGATAAAACAAGAGTTATTGATTATCAAACAGATCAATTCAAAGCATAAGATCATTTTACACGAGTGATTACCCAACTGTAATAATTGCCATTCCTTATTCACCTGTGCCGCGAAGATAGCCCACCGCCGGGATAAAAAGTAAAGACTATACAAGCGGGGCGAGGATTGTCCGTTTTCAACGGTTCCGCCCCGGCCTTGACTTTTTACCCGGCTCGCGCTGTTAGTTGCTTAACAGTTGAATAAGGTATGGTGGGTTCAGCAGGTCGCAGACCCGTCGCTTTGAGAAGAAGTTTTCACTTGTATTTTTGCAATAACAATCAAGAGGTCTGAGGTAAATTGCACCGCAGATTGCACCGCTTGAAAATAAAAAATCCTCATAATAAATTGGCTATCAATTTACTATGAGGATTTGAGGTAGCGGGAGCAGGACTCGAACCTACGACCTTCGGGTTATGAGCCCGACGAGCTACCAACTGCTCCATCCCGCACTCTATTTTGTTTTTTGATTACACTGATTATTGTTGATTGCACCGATTTATTTATCGGAGTAATCTTTTTAAAATCGGTGAAATCACGCCCCAATCTGTGAAATCCTTATTTTTAATTGGGACTGCAAAGATATAATTCGTTTCTTTGCAGTCCAAATAATATTTTGTTTATTTTTCTATGGGTCATAAGGCAGGTTTTGTGAGCATTATTGGTAAGCCCAATGCAGGTAAATCAACATTGATGAACGCGCTGGTGGGCGAAAAAATGTCTATCATCACCCCCAAGGCCCAAACCACCCGCCACCGTATTTTGGGTATAGTGAACGAGGAAGATTACCAGATCGTTTTTTCGGATACGCCTGGTATTATCAAGCCCCACTATGCGCTGCATGAGAGCATGATGCACCAGGTTGATGGCTCGATAGTTGATGCCGACCTGATATTATTGGTGACCGATATTTACGAGGAATACGACGAGGCCGACGTATTAAAAAAGCTGGAAGGTTCGGAAGCGCCGCTGGCGGTACTCATCAATAAGGTAGATCAATCGGACGAAGAAACTGTTAAAGCCAAAGTTGAATTTTGGCAGGAAAAATTAAATCCAAAAGCGATTTTTGCGATATCGGCCTTAAAAAATTACAATGTGCTGGCGGTAATGAACTTTGTTATTGAGCATTTGCCCGAACATCCGGCCTATTACGAAAAAGATGCGCTGACCGACCGCAACGACCGCTTTTTTGCGTCGGAAATGATAAGGGAGCAAATATTGAAGCAATATAAAAAAGAAATACCCTACAGCGCTGAGGTTATTGTAACCGCGTTTGTTGAGGGCGAAAAGCTGCACCGCATCAGTGCCGAAATTATTGTGGAGCGCGATTCGCAAAAGAACATCATCATTGGCGAAGGTGGTAAAATGCTAAAGATAGTTGGCACCTATGCCCGCCGTGATATGGAAGAGTTTTTTCAAAAGAAAGTGTTTCTTGAAATGTTTGTAAAAGTAATTCCCGACTGGCGCAGCAAGAAAAATTACCTGAAGAAGTTTGGGTACGAGTAGAAAGGGAGTACAAAGTAGTGAGTCTTGAGTCTGAAGTCAATTCCACTACAAAAACAAAAATTTGTCTTAAGATGTATCTGACTACAGACTTAAGACTATAGACTTAAGACTTAGAACATGAGTAACATAGTAGCCATAGTTGGCCGCCCCAATGTAGGCAAATCAACTTTATATAACCGGTTGACCGAAAGCCGAAAAGCAATCGTAGATGATTTTAGCGGCGTAACCCGCGACCGTCATTACGGCGTTTCTGAATGGACCGACCACCAGTTTACTGTAATTGATACCGGCGGCTATGTAGCCAACTCGAACGATTTGTTTGAAGCCGCTATTCGCGAGCAGGTAATTATCGCCATTGAAGAAGCATCCGTTATTTTATTTATGGTGGATGTTACCACAGGCATTACAGATTTGGATGATGAGATAGCCAACTTGCTGCGCAAAGGCAACAAGCCAACGTTTGTGGTGGTAAATAAACTGGAGAACAGTTCGCAAATTGCCGACGCGGCGGTGTTTTATAGTTTGGGATTGGGCGAAATATACACCATATCTTCCATGACCGGTTCAGGTACCGGCGATTTGTTAGACGAAGTAGTAAAACATTTTGACGACGAAGTGCTGGAAGAAAATACCCGCCCCAAATATGCCATTGTAGGCAGGCCGAATGTGGGTAAATCATCCATCATCAATTCGCTAATTGGCAAGGAACGTAATATAGTAACCCCTATTGCCGGCACCACGCGCGATTCCATCCATATCCATTATAACCAGTACGGTCATGATTTTATGCTGATAGATACTGCCGGGATGCGTAAAAAGACCAAGGTTAAAGAAAACATTGAGTTCTATTCGGTAATGCGCACCATCAAGGCGCTGGAAGAAGCCGATGTTGTTATCCTGATGATAGACGCGGTTGAGGGTATTGAATCGCAGGATATAAATATTTTTCACCTGGCCGAAAAGAATAAAAAGGGAATAGTCATCGTAGTAAACAAGTGGGACCTTATCGAAAAGAACAACAAAACCATAAAGGTTTTTGAAGAAATGATAAGGGATAAGATAGCACCGTTTACCGATGTGCCTATTGTATTTACGTCGGTTACTGAAAAGCAGCGTGTATTAAAAGTAATTGAAACTGCTAACCAGGTTTATCAAAACCGCGCCAGGAAGATAGCCACCTCAAAGCTGAACGAGATAATGCTGCCGATCATCGAGCATTATCCGCCGCCGTCGTTAAAAGGTAAATACGTAAAGATCAAATACATTACCCAAATCGCAGGTACATCGCCCATGTTCGCGTTTTTTTGCAACCTGCCGCAATACGTTAAAGAGCCGTATTACCGCTTTATTGAAAATAAACTTCGCGAAAATTTTGAATTTGCCGGTGCGCCAATACAGGTTTGGTTCAGGCAGAAGTAATTTGGCAATGTGCTAATTTGACAATTTGAAGATGTGACAATTTGAAAATGGTCAGTTCACTGTGAATTTTCAAATCTTCAAATTAGCACATCCTCAAATTAATACTTCCTCCAGTATCTCATGCGAGCGTATAATGCCAAACCCCTCAATATGCAGGGCATAATATTCTAAAAGTTTGGTTAGCAGGTAACGGCGTTCATCATTTGTGAATTTTAGTTCGCCTATACCTTCAAATGTGGCATCCAGCAGGCGGTTAAAATTTTGTGTATGCGGCGGCGACAGGTATAAAACACTATCCGGTTTATATTTACTGAAAACGCCATTCTTCATATCAAAATAATCGGCATCGTTCATTAAATACCTGTCGGGATAAAAGCCCAGGTAGCGGGTAAGCTGCATTAAGAACAGCAGATGGAAATTTGCCAGTCCGGCGGTTTGATGGTCAAGCCATTCCACCGCGCTGAATACAAAATCAAATAAATTTTCATCTGCCGATTGTTGTCGCACAGCTTTATATAATACCTCGTTCAAAAAAATAGCCAGGCAGCTTTTTATCACGTCATACGGAATAGTCTGCAATACCGGCGAGTTTTTCAGTTCGGCAATACGCTGTACACTGCCGGTGTTTTTGTGGTAAACCACCATATCCAGCAAATGCAGGGGTTGCAGCATGTTCTGGCTTATTTTGGCCTTTGGCTTTTTTACGCCGTTAATGATGTACGACTGCAGCCCAAACTTTTCGGTAAATATTTGTACAATAACACTGCTTTCGCCGTAGTCGGTGGTTTTAAAAACTATTCCCCGCGTTTTATGCAGCATGGTTTATTAAAAATAAAAGCTTGGGAAGAAAGATGATAGCCCCTGTTATCAGCGCAAAAACAGCGCATGCCAACACGGCCCCGGCACTCACATCCTTAACATGCCCGGCCAGTTCATTATAATCGGGCGATACCAGGTCGGTTAAAAATTCAATAGCGGTATTGATTAGTTCAACTATTAAAACCAACACCATACATAGAATTATCCATAGCCATTCGTTGGTTGAAATATGCAACGCAAAACCCATATACAGCGCAATTAAAGCAGCCAACAAATGCACCCGGAAGTTTAATTGCGTAGCTGCTGCGTACTTAAACCCTTTAAAAGCATACTTAAAACCGCGAAGGAATTTTTTCATTTATGAATTGAATGACGGTATATTGCACCAAATTTAACAAAACAACGATAAAATACGTTGTCATTTCGAGCGATAGCGAGAAATCTATACATTGACAAGTAGTCCGCTTAGCGCGTGTATAGATTTCTCGCTATCGCTCGAAATGACATGAAGAAAATATCATCATGGATCTAAAACTCACCAACAAAGTAGCCATCGTATTAGCTGCCAGCAAAGGCCTGGGCAAGGCAATAGCCACCACGCTATCCGCCGAAGGCGCAAAAGTTATTATCGGTTCGCGCGATAAAAACGAGCAGGATAAAACCGCAGCCGAAATTCGTCAATTAACCGGCAATGAAGTTATTGCGATGCCCATTGATATGTCAAAGGGCGAAGAAATTGAGGCTTTCATCAAAAAAGCCGGTGAAGCGTTTGGTCGCATAGATATTTTACTAAACAACGCCGGCGGACCACCATTTGACAAGTTTGAAAATATAAATGACGAACAATGGCAAAAAGCGTTCGACCTTAACCTGTTAAGTATGGCACGCACAAGCAGACTGGTATTGCCTTATATGAAAACGGCTGGCGGTGGGAGGATTATCAATATCATCAGCGGGTCGGTTAAATCGGTATTGGCCAATTCGGTACTTTCAACCGCTATGCGGATGGGTGTGGTGGGTATGGCTAAAATGATGGCAGATGAATTTGGGCCCTATAACATTACCGTTAACAACGTAGCACCCGGCTTGATATTAACCGACCGAATTAAACATACTTTCCCAAAAGATGCAGACCTGGAAAAAGTAATGCATGAAAAAGCGACGAGCATTCCATTGGGCCGTATTGGCAAGCCCGAAGAATTTGCGGCATTAGTTGCATTTTTAGCTTCCGGGCAGGCATCCTATATCTCCGGTACAACCATACAGGTTGACGGGGGGGCAAACCGGGCTATTTTTTAATGTATAGCGATGGGTTTTAAACCCATCGCTATACAACGCGCAGGTTTATCGGATAAAAGTAACCGCCTGCCTTTGCTTCCTTACATATTGAACAATGGAAACCAAACCGCCTATCATCATCGGGAATGAGAAGCCAAAGAAAAAACTGCTCCAGGTTTCGGCAGCGCCTTTTGTAAGTATGCTTGTAATAAAACAGGCTATACCAAAAAAGATAAAAACTATCGCCCTTGTTAAATGATTTTTCATAAAGCAAATATAATGGTCATTTTGTAATATCAAAATTCCTATATAGCAATGGTTTTAAACCCATCGCTATGAAAAAGCTACTTCGCTTTACTTCTCCTCGCCCGCACAATCGGTGGTATAACGCTCATAACTGCGGCAATCATTAAACCTGCCGCGCCGCCCTGCGCAGGTTCTTTCCATTTAGAATTATACAACATCGGGATAGACATAGAAGCCGAAAATAATATAATGGCAAGCAGTATTAAATATACGGTGCGTTTTACGTCTTTTTTCATTGACGCGAATTTATACTTTTTAGCCTAAAATTCCGTATTTTTGCAGCCTCTAAAATCAGAGGTGAGTAATAGCATAATGTACAAGGAATATAAACAGCTTAATTTATCGCAGACAGGCAAGGATGTGCTGGCGTTTTGGCAGAAGAATAACATCTTCGAAAAAAGCATCAGCAGCCGTTCGGCAGATAATCCATACACTTTTTACGAAGGACCGCCAAGCGCCAATGGTATGCCGGGCATACACCACGTAATGGCGCGGGCTATTAAGGATATATTTTGCCGCTACAAGACATTAAAGGGCTACCGCGTTCAGCGCAAAGGGGGATGGGATACGCACGGTTTGCCTATTGAACTGGCTGTTGAAAAGGCGCTGGGCATCACTAAAGATGACATCGGTAAAAAAATAACCGTTAAAGAATATAACGATGCCTGCCGCAAGGAGGTAATGCGCTATACCGATGTATGGAACGACCTCACCGAAAAAATGGGTTACTGGGTCGACCTGGAAGACCCCTACATCACTTATAAAAACGAATACATGGAAACCCTTTGGTGGATACTGAAGGAGTTTTACAACAAAGGCTGGCTTTATAAAGGTTATACCGTGCAGCCGTATTCGCCAAAATCGGGCACCGGCCTTAGCTCGCACGAGTTGAACCAGCCGGGCACCTATAAAATGGTGAAAGATACCAGCATTACCGCGCAATTCAAGGTAAAGCGGGATAAAGATTCAGAATTTCTGTTTGAAGGGGTTGACACCGATGTATTCATTTTAGCATGGACAACAACCCCCTGGACATTGCCTGCAAACTGCGCTTTAGCGGTTGGCGAAAAGATAGAATATGTAAAAATTCGCACTTTTAATCCTTATACATATGAACCGGTTACAGTAGTGCTGGCTAAGGCGCTTGTGGGCAAGTTCTTTAAACCAGAGGGCGAAAACAGTACATTAACGGGACATAAAGATGACGTTAACGTATCATTTACTGGCTATAAAGAGGGTGATAAAGTTATCCCCTGGGAAATAAAAGGGACGTTTAAAGGAAAATCGTTATTAGGGATACATTACGAGCAATTAATGCCCTATGTAACCAATGCCGACCTGGAAAAAAACGCGTTCTGTGTTATCCCTGCCGATTTTGTGACCACCGATGACGGTACCGGCATTGTGCATACCGCTTCCGTTTTTGGCGCGGATGACTTCCGGGCCTGTAAGGAAAACAATGTGCCGTCGGTAATGGTGAAGGATGAGGCAGGCAAAGATGTTCCGTTAGTTAACAAACAAGGCCGATTTGTAGATGAGGTGACCGATTTTGCGGGTCGTTACGTTAAAGAAGAATATTACAGCAAGGAAGAGCGCGAAGAAGAAGGTTTTAAACCTACGGATGTGCTGATTTCCATAAAATTAAAAACAGAGAACAAGGCGTTCGATGTTAAAAAATACGAACACAGCTACCCGCACTCATGGCGCAGCGATGAGCCGATATTATATTACCCGCTGGATAGCTGGTTTATCAAAACCACGGCAGTAAAGGATAAGTTGGTTGCACTGAACAAGACCATCAACTGGAAACCCGAATCTACCGGGACGGGCCGATTTGGCAATTGGCTGGAGAATTTGGTAGACTGGAACCTTTCCCGCTCCCGTTTTTGGGGAACACCGTTGCCGATTTGGCGCGAAGAGAACGGTGCCGAAGAAAAGTGTATCGGGTCAATAGACGAGTTAAAAGTGGCCGTAGCAGCAGCAGTTGAAAGCGGCGTTTTGGTTGGCGAAGAGTTGAAAAAAAATGAATCAATCCTTCAGTCACTCCATAATTCAGGCTTTGATTTGCACCGTCCTTATGTTGATGATGTGATTTTAACCTCATCAAACGGCAACCGGATGTTGCGTGAACCTGATTTGATAGACGTTTGGTTTGACAGCGGAGCTATGCCTTACGCGCAATGGCATTTTCCGTTTGAAAATGCAGCAAAATTTGCCAACGCCTACCCGGCAGATTTCATCGCCGAAGGTGTCGACCAAACCCGCGGCTGGTTCTTTACGTTGCATGCCATAGCCGTAATGCTAAGCGAATGCAGCGATGAGATAAAAGCAGTAAATGAAAAAGTGGGCAATAAAGGTGTGTCCTTTAAAAATGTTATCTCCAACGGTTTGGTGCTGGATAAAAACGGCAATAAAATGTCAAAACGGTTGGGTAATGGGGTTGATCCGTTTGATATTATAGAACGCTATGGTTCTGATGCCGCCCGCTGGTATATGATAAGCAATGCCGCGCCCTGGGATAATTTGAAATTTAACGAAGATGGCATAGACGAGGTGCGCCGTAAATTTTTCGGCACCTTATACAATACCTATAGCTTTTTTACGCTGTATGCCAATATCGATAAGTTCAAGTACAGCGAAGCGGAAATAGAATTAAGCCAACGACCTGAAATTGACCAATGGATCATATCCCTGCTGTATACTTTAAGCAAGGATGTTGATGCTTTTTATGCTGATTTTGAGCCGACCAAAGCCGCCCGCGCCATACAGGATTTTGTAGACGAACAGTTTAGCAACTGGTATATACGCCTCAGCCGCCGCCGTTTTTGGCGGTCGGATAATTCAGATGATAAGTTATCCGCTTATCAAACGCTTTATACCTGTTTGGTTACTATTTCCAAATTAATGTCGCCAATAGCGCCATTCTTTGCTGACAGGTTATTTAATGATTTAAATGCTGTTACTAAAAAGGAAAAGGTTGAATCTGTACACCTGGCTGATTTCCCGGCTTATCATCCCGCGCTTGTTAATAAACCATTGGAAGAACGCATGCAAATGGCGCAGGATATTTCATCACTGGTATTATCGCTGCGCAAAAAGGTGGGTATTAATGTCCGCCAGCCTTTGAGCAAAATATTGCTGCCGATACTGGATAAGAACTTCAAAAAGCAGGTTGAGCAGGTTAAGGACTTGATATTATCTGAAACCAATATCAAAACCATTGAATATATAACCGATGCCGCCGGGTTTATCAAAAAGAAGGTAAAGCCAAACTTTAAAGCCCTGGGCGCAAAGGTGGGCAAGGATATGAAAGCCGTTGCGGAGGAAATTGGTAAGCTGAACCAGGATGACATAACTAAACTGGAAAACGAAGGCAGCATCCAGCTACTCACCGCTCACTACTCCCTACTCACCACTGACGTTGAGATCATTGCCGAAGACGTTCCCGGATGGCAGGTTGCAAATCTGGGAAAACTAACCGTCGCTTTAGATGTTACCATAACCAGTGAATTAAAACAGGAGGGGGTGTCGCGCGAATTGATAAACAGGATACAGAATTTAAGAAAAACAAAGGGTTTTGAAGTAACCGATAAGATAAATGTTAAGGTAAGCAACCTGCCATTTTTAGCCGATGCCGTAAATAGTAATTTATCCTATATTTGCGCCGAAATTTTAGCCGATAACATCTTGCTGGATAATAATTTAAGTGAAGGCGAAATTGCCCTTATTGATGAAAATGAAATATTGATTGTTATAACAAAAATATAAATGAAAGTAGAAAACGAAAAGACCAGGTATGGTGATGCAGAATTAAAGGAATTTAAAGAACTGCTGTTGGATAAACTAAAAAGTGCAAAAGAAGAATTAAACGCGCTGGCAACGTCATTAAGTTCGCCAAACGCTAACGGTACGGATGATACTGCCGGTACCTATAAAACATTGGAAGATGGGTCGGCTACGCTGGAGAAAGAACAAATTAATCAATTAGCTGCCCGGCAGAAGAAATTCATTGAGCAGTTAGAAGCCGCGTTGGTGCGTATTGAAAATAAAACCTACGGTATTTGCCGCGAAACAGGCAAATTGATACCAAAGGAGCGTTTACGCGCCGTTCCGCATACTACATTAACTATGGAAGCCAAACTGAAGCAATAAATGAAGGCAGCTTACACCAAACCTTTTTTAGTTGCCATATTTATCATCCTTATTGACCAGGTTATTAAAACCTGGGTTAGGGCTCATATGGTGATGGGCGAGGAAATTCATTTATTGGGTAACCGCGGCATGCTGCATTATACCGAAAATAACGGTATGGCTTTCGGCATGGAGCTTGGCGGCGACCTGGGCAAGCTGGCCTTAACGCTGTTCCGCATATTCGCGGTTGTTGGTATTGGCTATGGCCTGGTTTATTTGATACAACATAAATATCACCGTGGGCTCATCATGAACGTTGCACTGATCTTTGCCGGCGCGATGGGAAACATCATCGACTCTACGTTTTATGGTGTAATGTACAATTATGCCCCGCTGTTTCACGGCCGCGTGGTTGATATGTTTTACTTTCCGTTAATCTCCGGCATTTTTCCTAACTGGGTACCGCTTTGGGGCGGGCAGGATTATATTTTCTTCCGCCCGGTATTTAACATGGCTGATGCGGCTATATCCGTAGGCGTAATTATGATACTGATATTCCAGAAGCATTACTTTAAACATGAAGTGCCGCAAGAGGAACAGCCGAATAGTGAGATGGTTGAAGAATAAGACATTAAAGCCGCATTGAGCGGCTTTTTTATTTCTTAAAAATTACCTTTTTTCGTGTTGTTTTTACCTGTGTTATTTAAAGATTAAATTATTAAAAAGATTTGCTTTAAGTCAGGCACACCTAAACAAAATTGCTATTTTTAACACCAATTATTTAAAATCCGATCCAATGAAACCATTTTTCCTTATCTTCTCCTATTTATTTGTTATCAGCAGTGCCTGTATCGCGCAAAATACCGTTGTGGACACGCATCCAACAGCAAGGATTTTTGCTATTGATTATTCAACCGGCCAGGAAGCCCCGGCTACTTTTGATGCGGCAATCTTATTTAAAAACGCGTTAATTGATTTAGTCAGCAATACGGCTGTAGCCAGGATGCAATTTGCCCAGGCTGTACCCGGGCGCAAAGAGATTGTAGTTACCCAAATGGACCCCCAAACAAATGGTAACGCTTACCAGCTTGTGTTGCAAAGTAATTTCTTAAACCGCATCAATACCATCTATACTTTTGTTTATAGTGTTGATCAAAATATCTTATCTTATTTAAATCCGCAGGTTCGGCGTTATGTTCAGGTGGCAATCCAGGGGCCTAACGTAAACAACCTGAACAACTGCTATGCTTATGGTAAATTTAATGTTCAGCAAGCACAACCTGTGTCGGCGGCCCCTCCGCAAGCTGTAATTGACGCGTCTGCCGGTGCTACACCAATAGACGCGGATGTGACCACAGATGCTGCTCCGCCTGCCTTGCCTGATTATGATCAGCCTGAATGCCCTGTAGACGGATACCTATGGCAGCCAGGTTTCTGGGCTTATGGCCGGGATGTGAGAAGTTATTATTGGGTGCCCGGCGCATGGGTAGCCCCTCCATCTGCCGACATGCTTTGGACACCTCCTTACTGGGGATTTGACGGAGGTATTTATGCATTTCATTCCGGGTATTGGGGAAATACGATTGGTTTTTACGGCGGTGTTAATTACGGATTTGGTTATGGCGGCGTTGGCTTTGTTGGCGGTAACTGGTATGGCGGTCATTTTCGGTATAATACCGCAGTATTAAGGGTAAACGTAACAGTAGTACATAATGTATATGTAGACCGCACGGTAATTGTTGCGGGCAATACAAGCCATGCCAGCTTTAATGGCCGGGGTGGTGTTATCGCCACGCCAAACAACCGTGAAATGGCAGCAATGAAAGAACACCATATCATGGCAACACCCGAGCAGATCAGAAACCAGCAGTCGGCAAGGGCTGATAAAAGCCAGTTTGCTTCAGCCAACGGCGGAAGGCCTGCTACTTTTGCTTCCCCCAGGGCTTTAGACACGCGGCCAGCCGCCGCTGCAGCACCGGCAGCAAGGCCAGGCATAGCAGGCAACCAAACGCCCGCAGCGCAAGCCGCAAGGCCAGGTATGGCCCCTGCACCCGGTACAAGCCCTGTAGCCGCCGCACCTGGCGCAAGACCCGCCGTGCCGGGAGCAAATCCACCTGTACCCGGAGCCAAGCCAGGATCGCCTGCCGCAACGGGTGCAAATAAAGCAGCGTTAAAAAAGCAGGCATACAAACAAAAAACTCCGCCGCCTGCTAAGCAGGAGAAACCATAATTTTAATATTGAAATCACAAGGCTGTCCAAAATGGGCAGCCTTTTTAGTATTCGGGCCAGCCTGCCTTTTAGCGCTGTCAATTTAAAACCAATAAGCTGCCGAAGTTAGCACAGTAAAGGCCTGGCGAAACACGTAAATATTTACCTTTGTTAAAATAAAAATAATATGCAAGCCACCATTTACGACAACCAAACTTTTGAAGGCGCAACTTATGCCGCAGAAACAGTAAAGGGCATAGAGTTTCATGATTGCGTATTTAAAAAAAGCGACTTCTCCAACAGCGGGTTTCTTCACTGTAAATTCATCGACTGCACATTTGAGGGCTGCAATTTATCCATGATGAAGCTGGATGGCACAACGCTAAATAACGCGGTATTTAAACAATGCAAAATATTAGGTGTAAACTTTACCCCCTGCCAGGATTTTTTGTTTACCGTAAGGTTTGAATCCTGCATGCTGGATTATACCTCATTTATGGGCAAAAAGATGCTAAAAACATTCTTTATCAAAACATCCTTAAAAGAGGCAAGCTTTACCGGCGCTAACCTTGCAGGCTCTGTTTTTGATGATACCGATTTGATGGATGCCGTATTTAATCAAACTGATCTGACCGGCGTTAATTTTACCACTGCCTATAATTATATATTCGACCCGGAGCTGAATATTATGCGAAAAGCTGTTTTTTCTCTAAACGGAGTACCCGGGCTTTTGAGTAAATATGGTATAAAGATCGTCTGAACCGCGATGCGCTGAAAGAACTGTATCCTATTAATCAGTTTTTCAATCATTTTGCTGCTTTTCCACCCCTTGATTTGCTTTTCTCGTTTAAGCGCCGAGGATTTATCGGCACATTCTTCAGTCCATTTTATTGTCCAGTCGCCGACGTTACCTGTAAATCCAGAATGATTGGTATTATGTTTAATTAGTCGTTTGTTAACATCTTCACAAAAGCTCACGTAATATCGGTTTTTTATTTGGGAGTAAAGTATATAAACAAAATACATACTTAAAGGTAACAAAAAAGCCTAACATTTCTGTCAGGCTTTGTGGGAGTTACTGGGTTCGAACCAGTGACCCTCTGCTTGTAAGGCAGATGCTCTGAACCAGCTGAGCTAAACTCCCGTCGTTTTGGGATTGCAAATATAGAACTCTGCGGCAACTCCTCAAAAAAAAATTGCTTTTTTTTATTTAACTATAAAAAGCCGCAAAATGATTGAAAAACTGATTAATGGAATATAGTTGGTGCCGGGCATCCCGATTTTACATCGGGACGGTCACTGGTTCGAACCCAATAACGCCCACAATATAGAAAGCCTCTTAGAGATAATCTAAGGGGTTTTTTGTTTATTTCGGTGTCCCGAAACGTGAGATCAGCCTTGTAAACAGTCCCGGCAGAAAGCGCTTAACAAAAAGCGCCAGTCTTTCTTCACCTATAAATTTGCCGATATAAGGTTCGTATGTTTCATTTTGGATGGCCTTTATGATCTGTCCGGCAGCTTCATCGGCTGAAAGCCCGCCATTGATCTGTTCGGATTCACTGTTGAGAAAACTTCCGTCGCCGGATATTACAGCTATCGGCGTATGGATATAGCCGGGCGTGAGTATGGTTACCTTTATGCCATGTTGCCCCACCTCGGCGCGGAGACAATCAAAATAACCGTGCAATGCATGTTTGGAGGCCGCGTAAGCCGCGCGCATCGGCGTGCCTATTTTACCCATTACGCTGCTGGTCACCACAAAATAACCTGAACCCTGCCCGATAAAATGCGGCAAAAGCGCTTTGGTTAATATGATATAACTGAAGTAGTTGAGCTCCATCACTTCGCGATGAACGACAATCCCGGTCTCTGCAACAAGCGCACGTTGTGAAATACCACCATTATGCACCATGATGTCGATATGCCCGAATAGAGCTATAGCGACGGGTACTTTCGCCTCCAGGCTGGTGCCGTCGGTCAGGTCGAGCGGGAGGACATGTACATTCTCAGGATGGGCGCAATTATTCTTTACCCGTTCTAATTCAACTATTCGCCTACTTGACAAGATCAATTTAGCGTCCTGGCGCGATAGCTCGCAGGCCAGCGCTTCGCCAATACCCGAAGATGCGCCCGTGATCCATATAACCTGGTCTTTAAGTGATCTCATGGAAATTCTTTGGCCTAATTTAATAAGAGACTTTCGGATTATTTATATTTTTAACTTAGAATATTAAAATGCGGGTAATTAATTAGCGCATACGGTAATTTTATGTATTAAAGAAACGCTGGCATACCGCGTGTGTTGTCGGTCCGGTTGCGGCGGCGGACATATTATGGACGGGCGGACAAGTTGAGGTGTTATGACAAGCCTTTAACCGGTTCCGTGCCCGTCATTCCCGCGCCGGAATAATGGAAAATATAAAACTTTATCCTGCTTTTAAGCGCCATTCTCCATTACAAAGATGACTTATTTATTAAAGTTAAGTGGTTATGTGAATATAGATTTTTCCTAAATTTGAGCCATAATAAATCGAATTAATTATACACAAAGTATGGAAAACAATATAGACCACACTACCAAATTATCAGACTTGAATGACCCGGGCAGTGCAGCTAAATGCCCCTTTTTAAATGGAACATTAAAGCAAAGCGCGGGTAGTGGTACCAGGAACCGCGACTGGTGGCCAAACCAGTTAAAATTGAATATCCTGCGTCAAAATTCTTCACTGTCCGACCCGATGGGCGGGGTATTCAATTATGCCGAAGAGTTTAGGGGCCTTGACCTGGATGCCGTAAAAAAAGACCTCTTTGAGCTGATGACCAATTCGCAGGAATGGTGGCCGGCAGATTTCGGCCATTACGGGCCATTCTTCATCCGCATGGCCTGGCACAGCGCAGGTACTTATCGCGTTACTGATGGTCGTGGTGGCGCGGGCTTTGGTACCCAACGCTTTGCACCGCTTAACAGCTGGCCCGACAATGCGAACCTTGATAAGGCACGCATGCTGCTTTGGCCTATAAAACAAAAATATGGCAAAAAACTTTCGTGGGCAGATCTGCTGATCCTCACCGGAAACTGCGCCCTCGAATCGATGGGCTTCAAAACGTTCGGTTTCGGTGGCGGACGTGCGGATGTTTGGGAGCCTGCGGAGGATATTTATTGGGGCTCGGAAAAGGAATGGTTAGGAGATAGCCGGTATACCGCCGACAGGGAACTGGAAAACCCGCTTGCCGCAGTGCAGATGGGCCTCATCTATGTGAACCCCGAAGGCCCTAACGGAAACCCCGACCCGCTTGGATCTGCTCGCGACATTCGCGAAACTTTTGGCCGTATGGCCATGAACGATGAAGAAACTGTAGCGCTTATTGCCGGCGGCCATACTTTCGGCAAAACCCACGGCGCTGCCGAGCCTGGTCCGTATGTAGGCCATGAACCTGCTGCCGCAGGTATTGAAGAGCAAAGCCTTGGCTGGAAAAACTCGTACGGCACCGGTAACGCAGGTGATACCATTACCAGTGGTTTGGAAGGCGCATGGACTACAACACCAACAAAGTGGAGCCATAACTATTTTGAGAACCTCTTCGGCTATGAATGGGAGCTTACAAAAGGCCCTGGCGGCGCGCATCAGTGGAAACCCGTAAATAATGCCGGTTCCGGTACCATACCCGATGCACATGATCCGGTAAAAAGCCATGCGCCGTTTATGCTGACATCAGATATTGCCCTGAGGACAGACCCTGCTTTTGAAAAAATTTCAAGACGCTTTTATGAAAACCCCGCCGAATTTGCAGATGCGTTTGCCCGTGCATGGTTTAAATTAACTCATCGTGATATGGGGCCACGTGTACGTTACCTGGGTAACGACGTGCCTGCCGAAGAACTGATCTGGCAAGACCCTATCCCGGCTGTTACTTACCAACTGATAGATGATAGTGATACGGCTGCATTGAAAGGTAAGATACTTGAGTCGGGATTGACGGTTTCTCAACTGGTATCTGCCGCGTGGGCATCGGCATCAACATTTCGGGGTTCTGATAAGCGTGGTGGCGCTAACGGCGCACGCATCTGCCTTGCCCCGCAAAAAGATTGGGAAGTGAATGATCCTGCCCAACTGGCAAAAGTTTTAGCTGTGCTTGAGCAAATTCAAAAAGATTTTAACAGCGCGCAGCCTAACGGTAAGCATGTTTCGCTTGCCGACCTGATTGTTTTGGGCGGATGTGCAGGCATTGAGAAAGCGGCAAAAAATGCCGGCCACGATGTAACGGTACCTTTTATACCGGGACGTGCCGATGCTTCGCAAGAGCAAACGGACGTAGAATCTTTTGGAGTGATGGAACCGGCCGCAGATGGTTTCCGTAATTACCTTAAAGCACAGCACACCAGCGTGGCCGAGGCAATGCTGGTTGACAAGGCACAACTGTTAACATTAACCGCACCCGAAATGACGGTGTTGATTGGCGGAATGCGTGTGCTTAACACCAATTTTGACCATTCGCAACATGGGGTTTTTACCAAACAACCTGAAGCGCTTACAAACGACTTTTTTGTGAACCTGCTTGATCTGTCAATAGCCTGGAAAGCTACTTCTGATGCTCAAAAGGTATTTGCGGGTTCTGATCGGACTTCCGGTGAGATCAAGTGGACCGGTACCCGTGTCGACCTTATCTTCGGTTCAAACTCCGAGCTTAGGGCAATTGCCGAAGTATACGCCTGCGCCGATGCCAAAGAAAAGTTTGTGCAGGATTTTATTGCTGCATGGACCAAAGTGATGAACCTTGACCGGTTCGACCTGGCCTGATCCCGGCGCGGTACCACTTCCGGTCATCTAATTTAAATACAAAGCCTCAAGTCGAAAGATTTGAGGCTTTTTGCTGTGGATATACTTATTTCATTACCTGTTAAAAATCCGGGTTAAAGCTAACCTTGATAAGAGAAGATGATACCCCCGGATGGTCGAGATAGGTAAGCCTCCTTACGAGGTCTACACGTAAAACTTTGAAGATATTGCCTATACCGGCACCTGCTTCCATATATGGTGTGCTGCCTAATGCATAAGTGCCTGTTGAAGTTACCGGGAACTGGAATAAATTGGAGGAATACAGCGGGTTGTTCTCCTTGCGTAAACCGCCATATAAAATTTTAAAAGACAGGTATTCCCTCAATTTTAGGCGGTCTATCAATGGTATTTTATTTAAAAAGAAGCCGTTAAAACTTTGTGTAAAGTTCAGGCCTACATCATGATCGCTCACAAACTCCAGGTAGTCCATTGCATTATAAGCATTGGAAGTATAAGCAATTGATTGATTGGCCGGACTGATATTCAGCAGCGGAAAGGGCACCTTTCCGGCCACCAGGCCGCCCAGCAGGGTAATATCCGCATAACCCAACTGCGACATATAGAAACGTTTATAAATAGTGGCCCCGATATTGGTATACGTATAGCCCCCGTTAAATATTCCTGTAGAACCATATTTGACCAACAAAGTAAAAATGGGATACTTGCTTACAATGGTCCTGCGGTTAAAGGTACCCTGTATTATCTGCTCGTCGGGCGCATACCGCAGGCCCAGGTCGGCCTCGCGCGTATTTAAATTGGGTATAATACTGTTGTTAGCATTATTGAGTTCATATACCAGCGTTCCGGCGGCCTGCTGGTCCCAGGTTTTTAACGTAAGGTTATACGAAAAATGGTTTTCAAAATCTTTTACATAACTAAGCGCAAAAATTTTGTTATAAAGAAAATAGGTGGCTGTGCCCGAATGAAAGGATGAAAGCGTGGATTGCGAATTATTGATAGAAAAGTTTTGACCTGGCACATTAACATCATACAGGTAACTCACTTTAAAATAGTCATTTGGGAAGCGGTAATACGGCAGGTTGTTCAAAGAAAAGTAGGTAGCCAGGTCGTATTTTACCTGTTTGTCTTTTGTTCCGTAAGCGGCATACCCTTCAAAATAAACGGTTTTGTTTAGCTTGGGTGTGGTCCGTCCGCCCATCTGAAAGCGTGCGCCTTCAAGGCTGTTAAAAGAAAAAAGGGCGCCAATAGGGCCTAATTGTACGGGGCCGGTGTCGGCATATCCCTGGCTTAGCGTAGCAGCTATCCATGATGTCCTTTTAAAGGAAGTCATACCTTCCAACCGGTTAATATGCGCATAAACCCGGGCCTGCTGGGGCGGAAGCGTATCCGCCCGGTGATGGGCCCAGAAACCGGTATCCGGCACGTTGGAACCCGGTGCCGTTTGCAAACTTTTACCCTGGTAAAAGGCGGGCGGTTGTGGTGCGTTTAATTTATAGTTTGAAAAAAATATGGTCCGTTCGCCAAAAACACCTGTGCCCCGGTTTCTTAAAATACCAAAATCGGCTTTTACGGCGCTCTTGCTCAGGTAGTAGCGCCCGCTTGGATACTGCTGAAAATCTACGCGGATTTCCAGGCTGCGCAAAAAATTGATGTTGATCTGCTTATTGATATTCATTTCGCACGACACTACCGCGTAGCGTTCATCCAATGTTACCCTTAAACTGCCCTCGAAAAGCAGGTCGCCTTTGTTGCGGGGGGTAAAGCGGATATCAACTAATTTTTGTTTGCCTGATTGAACGGTGTCGACAATATAAAACTGGTAAAAATCGGGGGCATGGTCGGCAATAGGGCTCAGAAACTGGTTAGTGATGATAAAAATATTGTTTGAATAGATATCAATGTTATTTCCATATAGCCGCTCCAAATATATGCTGACTCCAACCGTATCAATAAATTTGATGATATTGGTTTCATTTTGCGCGTTCATTATCTTGATGGTTTTTTCGGGGCTCTTGCGGTAATAATTTTGAAACAGCTTTTCACTAAAAAAAACCGGGAGCATTACCTGCGCCTTTCCGTTTATTTTTTGTGCAGAATCAAGCATGAAGCTATACTTGCTGAAAGCGCGGCTATTGATCAGCTTTGGACTTAAGTTAAAAAGCGACAGGCCGGTGCGCTCATATTGGTCATATTGCAGGTAATCTGAACTTTCTATGCGGTTCTGGGCCTTGTGGTCAATAACCTGTTGTATCAGCTCAACGGCCGGGTTCCCCTTGTTACGGTACCGTTTATTGCCTTTAACAGAAACTTCCTGTAACTGCTTTTGACTGATAGCAAGGCGTACCTGCAATTCGTTTACCTTGCCCGGTTTGATGGCTTTTGTAACAGGCTGGTAGCCCATATTTGAAAACGTAACGCTGTAAAACCCGCCTGGCGCGCTTAAAACAAATTTGCCATGCTGATCAGTACTGGTGCCATACCGGCTGCCGGTAAAACTAACGCTGGTGAAAGGAACTGGCTGGCCCGACACGGCATCCGTCGCCAGTCCGCTTACCCGGGTAACCAGTCCATTTAGCGGGCTTTTGCGTGTCGTATCTTGAACGCTTTTTAAACTGTCGTTTTTGATTTTAATGCTATCCGGCTGTTGTGCCGCTCCGCATAATGGTATCAAAATAAACAAGCAACAACTTAGTTTATTCAGTTTGTTTAAGTATGCAGTAAAATTTGAAAGGGCCGGTAACAAGTTGAATTAATAATTTAATAGTAAAAACGTTAGAAACAGATATTTATTAATCCATACGGAAAGAATTATTAAAAGTAATCATTATTGCCCGCGATGCCGCCTGAAAAGAATAACTTAATTCACTGCGGGTTAGTTGTAAACGTTTTATTTATGGATTTTGTTGGATTTTTCGGTATCCCGGGAGTATTTAACAACAAACTACATACAACGGCTTACTTCCTTAATGCTTTAAGTTCGCCCCGTGTTACCGCGTTTGTTTTTTCAATAGCAATGGTAAACGCAATGCTGCTTATTGATTTGATATGTTGTTTTAACCACGCAAGCATCTCATGGGGATATACGTTATACATTTCGCGTAGTGTCCAGCCCAGGCCTTTTTGTACATAGTATTCCTTATCGGGCAGCAAAGGCGTAACCAGCCGCTCTAATTGGTTAAAGGTGGGGTGTTGCTTTTTGGTACGGCTGTAATACAACAGCGATACCAGCGATTGCCTTCTTTTCCACGGGTCTTTATCCTTGTTCCATTTTTCAAGTTGCGCATATGCCTCATTGGGCATTATTACCAGTATTTTGGTGTATATTTTGGCTAACGAATCGCATAAGCCCCAATCGTCTACCTGGTCTTGCCAGCGTACAATAACGGGCCACATTTCATGGAGCGCGGCTTGGTTGTTCATGTGCCTTTCCAGGAAAAAGAAAGCATGCACCCGCATCCAAAAATCATCCGAAGTATGCCATAATGCGTCCCATATTGCTAACTGTTCAGCAAACGGCAGCCCCGAAAAAGAATAAACCCGCTTTGATTCACGGCGGTGCAACGGAACATTGCCCCGGACTGCACCCAGATGTGTCTGTATTTCCTGTACTTGTATGGAGTGGTTGGCCTGTTTCATGGGATACGAAATTATCAAATTTTTAGCTGACCTAAAACGCCAAACCGGTGTCAGGTCATATTAACACCTGAAAGCCGCACAGCCAGGTAAATCACGGCAATGCCAGACAATGTTAACAAAGCGGTTTTGAAACCCGGAGATTTTTCCCTGCTGTCAGGAATAAAATCGCTTGCCCCGATATAAATAAAAAAGCCCGCCACCAAGGCCAGCAATACACCGAGTTTTTCCTGTGGCAGGTGGTAGAAAAATGTCGACCAGGCACCGGCAACAGGGGCAAGTCCGTTAAGGATCAGCCAAGTAATGGCTGAATTCTTTTTACCGTTTTCTTTAATGATCGCGTTGATCGTATTGATACCATCGGCAAAATCATGGACAAGTACCGCCACTGCGACAAACCCGCCGATGGCCACAGAAATTTGAAAGGCGAGCCCAATGCTTATCCCATCGATCAAACTATGGAACATTAAACTGAAAGCCGCCATATTCCCGCGGAAATTACCTGCATTTGTTTTTCGGTTTCGGCTGAAAACGATAATAGCCCGGTCAAGCATCATATAGGCTGAAAATCCAAGCGCGATTACGCAGCCGACAGTATTCATGCCATATTTTGCTCCCGAGAGTTCAAAAGCTGCTGGCAACAGATCAAAAAAAACAAGACCTAAAAGAGCGCCTGCACTAAATCCAAGGATGAGATACAATTTTGTTCGAAATCTTAACGCTACAATACCACCAAGCATGGTAGTGATGAAAGTAGCTATTGTTATCAGTAAAATCACAGTAGCAAAGATAACACAATGCAACCAAGTAGCATTTGTATTTCGAAATTATTCTCCTCAATTGTATTGGGTCAATTCGTCCGGGGGGAATAAGTATCATGCCGACTCTCAAACCGGGAGTATAAATTAAAACAAAAAATCAGGCATCACCTTTGGCATTAACCGGTTTCTTACTGCATTTCGGACAAATGCCCGTAGCGGACAGGGAAAAATGCAGTGACTGAAAACCGGCAGGTAAATGCAGGTTGGGCAGATCAAGATCGTCAAGACAATAGACGTTATTGCAAACGACGCAATTAAAATGCAAATGTTCATCATAATGGCGATGCTCCTCGCAACTCGAATTGCATAAAGCATAATTTGCAGTGCCGTTAAGGTCGAATACCTTATGAATAATGCCTTTATCTTCAAATGCGCTCAAAATACGGTAAAGTGTGCCCCGGTCAACATCTACCATTACTTCTTCCAAGTCAGGCTGTGAGGTAGCAAAAGCCTTAGAAGAGAGCATAGCCAAAACACGCAGCCTTGCCTCCGTCTTTTTGAGATGGTGTTTAGCCAATAAGTCTTCAAATTGAAAATTATTCTTTTTACCGATCATCAGCATTTGTTAAATCTTATACAAATTTAATAAAGAAAAGACAAAAACTGAAAAATTTTCCCTGTTTGCAACGGGTCCCCGAAGCATACCTAACAACTTTTTTACAATTCAAATGCTACAATGTTGCATATTTATTACATCTTTGTTGCATTAATAAAAAATCGTGATTAAAAAATTTACACAACTAACGCTATTTTTTTCGATTCTAATATCATTTGCCCGCGGACAGATCAATTCGACAGATAAGTTATTTCAACTTAGTGGCAAAATTGTGGATGCTGTTTCGGGGACACCGCTGCCTGCTGCTTCAATATCTGTAAGAGGGGCATCTAACGGGGTATTGAGTGATAAGAACGGAAAATACATCCTGAAGGTCAACGCGGGGCCGGTTCATTTATTTTGCCAATACGTTGGCTACGTGCCTGTCGACACACTGATCACCATAACAGCCAATACGCAGCTTAACTTCTATCTCAAACTCTCAGCACAATCATTAAGCCAGGTTAACGTGCTGGTCATGTCTGTACATAAAGAAATTGCTACCCAGGATTTAGCCGTGCTTGAAGGCAATGAACTGGATCAAACCCGCGGCCTTAGCCTGGGCGATGCCTTAAAATCAATAACGGGAGTTACTACATTTCAATCCGGCCCTTCCATCGCTAAACCCGTGATACATGGTTTAACAGGTACACGGGTATTGATATTGAACAATGGCGTAACACTGCAAGCCCAGCAATGGGGGCAGGAACATGCACCCGAGATAGACCCCTTTATTGCCAACCAGATAGAAGTGATAAAAGGGGCCGCAGGTATCCGTTATGGCGCAGATGCAATAGGAGGAGTAATTTCGGTCAATCCCAAACCGCTGCCTACCGATACAGGTACGATGAATGGAGAGGCAAATGCAGTGGGCATGACCAACAGTCGGCTTGGCGCTTTTTCAGCCATGCTGGAAGGTGCCCTGGGGAAAAAGCTGGCTGGGTTCAGCTACCGCCTGCAAGGGACTTTTAAACGTGCCGGCGATGTCAGCACGCCAGGTTATATTTTGGGTAATACCGGACTCATGGAGAATGATTTTTCTGCTGCAGTTCAATACTACCATAAAAATTACGGAATAGAGGGCTATTACAGCGATTTTGACACCAAGCTGGGGATAGAATATGATACCGAGGTGGGATCGATCAGCGACCTGGAAATGCGGATCGCGGAAGGGGCACCGGTGACATCCTATAATTTCAGCTATTTCATTGACCGGCCTTACCAGTTAGTCGATCATTCCACGGCCAAGGTGCGAGGTTTTTACAATTTTAGCGACAGCAGTAAACTGGAATTACAATATGCCTACCAGGTAAATACCCGCCAGGAATATGAGGAATTATCCTTTTCCCCAAGCCTGGCCCCCGCGCTTTACCTACAGATACATACCTCAACGCTCGACCTTAACTGGGAACATAAAGACGGCGGCGGTTTTTCCGGCTCAGCCGGTATGAGCGGGATGAACCAGGGTAATATACGCATGTACGAATACCTGATCCCCAATTATATTGACTATGACGGTGGGGTGTATGCAATCGAACGCTACCGGCACGATAAGCTGCTGCTGGAGGGCGGGGTGCGTTATGACTACCGCTGGCTTCAGGCATTTGCCTTTGATGCGAACGCTGCACAGATCGATGTGACGACCACACACTATTCCGGCACCAGCGCCACCTTGGGCGCAACTTATAATTTTACGGATGACCTGAAATTGACCGGTAACTATAGTTCCGCTTTCCGTCCGCCGTCAATCAACGAACTGTATATTGATGGTGTCCATGCCTCGTTGGCGGAATTTGAGATTGGCGATGCCAACCTGAAAACGGAGCGGGCGAACGATTTTAGTTTAAACCTCAATTACTCGTCGAGCTGGCTGGCGGTTAATGCCGAGGCTTATTATAACCGCATTAACGATTTCATTTTTGAGGAGCCAACCGGAACTTACTATCATGCGCCGAGCGGTGCCATGCTGGAATTTCAGTATACACAAGCCAATGTCTATTTCCGGGGCGCAGACCTGGGGATCATGGTTAAACCGCTGGACTCACTGGAGATCAACTCAAAAAGTTCGCTGATCTATGCCTGGAATGAAACGATAAATAATTACCTGATTTACACTCCGCCTACGCGTCTACAGAATGGCTTTACCTATCACTTTGGAAAAATTGGCGCTTTTAAAGGCATCTCCCTGGGCGCTGACAATGTGTATGTGGCCAAACAAACACACGTGCCACCCGGCTATGATTTTGCACCGCCGCCAAACGCGTATAGCTTGTTTAATGCACATGTTGGCTTTAAGGTCATGATTAACAAAACGCTTGCTGATTTTGACATTGCCGCCAACAACCTGACCAATGTGGCCTATAAGGATTACCTGGACCGCTTCAGGTATTTCGCCAACGAGCCGGGACGTAATATCATCTTTAGGCTGCGTGTGCCATTTAAGATTTTAACAAATAACAAAGGATCAAATAACAATTAAAATTTAAAAATCATGATTAAATTAAAACATGCGGTATATGTGCTGTTGGGAACAGCCTTATTCTACACAGGCTGTAGTTCAAAATCGGAAGAAGCCGTACAGCCAAACATCGCCAATGAAACTATTACCCAGGCTTCCTTAAAATTTACCAACCAGGCAAACCCGGCTGATACGCCCTCATGCACCTATACGTTTCATTTGGACAACAACGATAATGTAACTTCTGTCGATTCTACGACTTTAACCCTGAAGGCCAACTCAAAATACAATGGCGTAGTTTATATGCTGGATCAAACCCAGACACCGGTATTTGTCGTGTCTAATGAGATCCAGCAGAGGGAGAATTACCACTTATTTTTCTACCAGCCAACACCGATCACTACTGCGCCCGTTATCAGCAACACATCGCCCTACATTCCCGGAACACCGGTTACACCCAATCTGGCCCAATTGAATCTAACTATAGCCAGGACTGACCAAGATACCAATAACCCACCGATGCAGGTTGGATTAACCACCCTGTTTACCACTGGTGCTGCGAGTACAGGGAATTTACGCTGGGTATTACGCCACCAACCGAACGCTAAAAACGGCACCTACGCACCTGGCTCATCAGATCTTGACGTTAATTTCATCACTATTATCCATTAATTAATTATCCAAACCTTAAAAGACATGAAAAAACTTATAATAATTTTAACTGTGGTCCTGGCTACCTTTTCTGGCTTTACTGCCAAGGCGCAGACCAATAGCTACTGGGATATATTTGGCGGGGCCTCTGTACCCACCGGGCAATTTGCCAATTCAAATTATGGCGAGCTTTACCACGAAAACAACCAGGCTGGTTTTGCCAAAACTGGTTATGTGATTGGGTTGGACGGCGCATGGTATATTCATAAATCCAACTGGGCAGTTGCTGCCACCGTTTCCTACCAGGACCAGGGACAATTGAGCGGTAAAGATGTACAAGCGCTTGCAGCCGGCTACCAGGACGCATTTGACGTAGACCTGGGGCAAGCCTCCAGTCATGGACGCTATGAAAACCTAAATGTGCTGGTTGGTCCGCAATACTCTTTTTTATTCAGCAAATTGACGTTAGATATACGTGGCAACGTTGGCTTTGTTAAAAGCTTTTCAACGCCGGAAATTGATATTGTAGTAACTGATGCCGGTATACCACATCCGTTTGCCCAGTTAAGTTCCACGGCCACAGGATTTGCTTATGGGGGCAGCGCCGATTTGCGTTATATGCTTACTAAAAAATTAGGCATCATATTAAAAGAAAATTATGTCGCTTCGCCTGGCATCGCAATAACCAATACCAGCCGTGTTAACAATGCCGGCAGGCTGGATAACAAACAGCCTGTTTCGGTATTTCAAAGCACCTTGGGCCTGAACTTCGGCTTTTAAAAAAAATTGATCCATAAGCTGCTTTTTCGGGCGGCTTATGGATTCATTGATACGGTACGATGAAAATAATCCTTCAAAAAACAGTAACGCAGTATAACTGTATTGATATGAACACGAACGAAATCAGGCAATTGTTAAAGCCATACGGCTTAGCCTTGACGCTGCCCCGGTTAAAGTTGCTTGAAATATTTTTATCCAATGATACGGCCCTGACCTATGCTGAACTGTTGCGTTTAACTAATGATGTTTTTGACCGGGTATCCGTTTACCGTACCTTAAAAGTATTTGAAGATGCGGGGATCATTCATCGAATTGTTGGTGCCTCCAGTTCGCCAAGTTATGCGCTCTCTGATCTGGGCAAACCACAGAAAGAACCAAATCATCCGCAACATCTTCATTTTAGTTGTATAAAATGTAATTGTGTTTATTGCCTGGATGATCAGTTGGTGCCTTCAGTAACATTACCTGATGTTTATGAAGTACACTCATTAAGTATGATCGTAGTAGGCATTTGCCGCATTTGTAACAGAAAGCAGGACTTGACTTTGTAGTCCCCCGCCTGGCTACGTGTGCCGCCTGACCGGGGCAATGAAAGGTTTGTGAGCCCCAAATACCCTATAAAACGACATTTTTGCCCCGCAAATATCCTGGCTTTAACTTTATTGCAAAATATTTCCTGTAATTTAGCATAACAATTAAACCACTGGATATGAATACCATAATCACACTGACAAAAATATGCCGCCCGGCTTTATTGCTCTCTTTCATCCTTTTTATCTCCACCCAAAGTTTTGCCCAAAAACCTGCGGACTGGCAGCTTGAAAAAATGCCCGCAGCGCTCGAGACGGACTTTGCACTAAGCGCGCTACCACCACAACTACGCCCCGGTGCTACCGTTTATTTGTTAGACCCCGCAAAAGGGTATTACATAGCCCGTAAGGGATCAAATGGGTTTATTACATTTGTTATGCGGACTGCCTGGGAATGGGCAGAATTCAGGAATGACATCATTACGGCTATTAGTTACGATGCGGAAGGCACCAGGACAATTTTCCCTGTATACGAAGATGCGGCGGCTATGAGGGCCTCCGGTAAATATACAGCCCTGCAGGTCAGGAACATAGTAATTGACAGGATAAAAAAGGGCATTTACAAGGCCCCGGCGAGGCCTGGCATTTCATACATGCTGGCCCCGGTAATGCGTACCTACCCCGCAAAACCAGACCAACATACCGTGATGACCATGCACATGCCGCACTATATGTTTTATGCCCCCTATTTAACAAATGCTGATATAGGCAACATACCGGATGGCCAGGCAGACTTCCCGGTGTTAGTTAACCCGGAGGCAATGTTTTTGGGGAAAAATAAAGCGCCATACGGGTATATAATCGTACCTGCAGGCGAAAAGGAAAGAGCAAAAATAATTGCCGAAAATAAGGATCTGCTAAAACGGCTGATCGCCTACAAACCCTATTTTAAAAGCTAAGCCTGGTCATTAACGTATTTATTGCCGGCAATTACAAACGCAATTCCGCTATAAGCAAGCGCTAAAAACGCGCTGGCAATTTCATCTCCCCTATCAGCAACAGGGGCAGCGATCACCCTGGGAATGTGGAGCATAATAAACCATAAAAAGATCATTGACCCCAAAAGAAAGGCATTTAACGCAGACTTGATCTTCAAAATAATCCCAATGCCTGAGCCTATTAGCGCTATTCCCGCAAAATAAATCCAAAACATATGGCCGGGTATCCACGCTGGAACGAGGGTTGATGCTTCTTTTGCAAACAGAAAATGAAGAATGCCGAAGCTGATCATCGTTATGGAAAAGAAAATTGCCCCGAAAGGTATTAGCTTTCCTAAAAAACTGAAAAAGAGTTTTTCATTATTTCCGGAAAAACAGCCTGCAATAACAAACGCGCCGCCGGCCAATGCCCATTCTTTTTCCGCATTCTCCCATTCCCCCAAATGCATATAAGTTGAGGTGGCTATAAATTCATACGGAACAAAATAAAAACAAAAAATCAATAGCAGTACCCTACCTAACAGGAGGGAAACTTGCCTGGTGCTTTTTCCAAAAACAATACATGCCCCAGCCAACATAAACAACAGCCCGGAAATAAAGGCGATTATCGTAAAACCAGGTATCCGCGAATGCGGGGGTATTATCATATAAGGGAAATCCTTATAATAGATTGTCAGCAACCCTATCGCAGCTATGGATATGCCATAGAAAATACGGCCTGTGTTGGATAGATTTTTCATAAGATTATCTGTTAAGTACTTCTTGTTCAAAAAGGGGCATAAACAAATATGGTAAACAATTGGTAATAAGATGAATAAAATGTCTGGTTTATCATAAACCATTTTTATTTGAAGTTTCGTTAATACCTGCTAATTTTAGGGCTTCATGAATAATCAGCTATGCCATTAACCCTCAAAAACTACACTACCACGCTGGCCCCGGATTTACTGGCACTGGCGAAGAAAAATAAAGTAAGAGAGTGCGATGAAACAGAAAAGGGGCATTTTGTAGCTTATGTAGATGAAGGGAATGAAAGTTTTGATGTTTCATTGACCATACGCACAGGCAATGAAATTACGCAGCATACCTGCGAATGTAACAGTGCCAGCAGTTTTTGCAGGCACAAGGCGGCCCTGATAGTTCACATCGCGGATGGGAAAAAAGTAAAAGATGTTGTTAAGGTTAAGAAAAAAGAAAGCAAGGCTGACACGTTGCTGGAAGATATTGACCGGGACGCGCTTAAAGAATGGGTAAGAAACCTCATCAGTAAAAATAAAGATGTTGAGCTATCGTTCATCCATCATTTCTCAGCTAAAGAGCAACTAACGCCCGAAGAAGTTATAAAGATCATCAATGATGCTGTTAAGGCAGTTGCCGGGAATAAAAAGGCTATAGACCTGACACAGTTAAAAAAAATTGTTGAATTATGGTCGGAAATGCTGGCACCTATCGCGGAGCATTACCAGGCGAACGTGACCAATGAAAAAGCATTTTTGAATTTTCATACCATGCTCGAAACCTGCATCGCTTTTCAATTTAAGGTTGACTCCGCCAGCAACAAAATCCCGAAATTTATTGAAGGGGTTCTACAAAAGTCGGTTGAGCCGGTCAATGATTTGCAGGTTGAAGAGTCATGGGATAAAGCGGTCAGTTATTTTATAAATCATGTTCCCGACAGGATAAACATGGTGAGGATGCATTATTTGCTCCATTTAAATAATATTATTGCCATCAGCAGTGACGACCGTAAAATAAAAATGATTGAGTGGCTGGCTAAGCAATTTGAAAAAAGCAAGCCGGATACCCTAACAAACGGCACTGCCTATATCAAATTTATTTTTGAAATAATAGAAGAGCATAACCTGTTTACTAAATATAGCCGCCTGTTTAAACCAATCCGTTTTGATAATGAATATAACCAGGAACTCATAAGGCAACTGATTGACAACAATGACTTAGAGCAGGCAGAAAAATATTGCCTTGAACAGATACAGCAAAATTTCAGGGAAGAATACAATATCCTTTATTTGAAATTTTTGAAGGAAATATATTTAATTCAAAAAGATGAAGAAGCGCTGGCGAAAGTATTGGCCGCGCTTTTTCCGTTTACATTTGATTTTGAAGATTATCTTTTCATTTCGGAAAGGCTGCCTGAAGAAGAGCGAAAAAAATGGCGTACCAAAATGCTAACCAAGTCGCGGAACATATCGGGCACTTATAAAAAAGCCGGTACAGAATTTTGTTTCAAACTGGCGGATGCCGAAAAAAGCTACACTAAGATGATTGGTTATATTGATTCGTATACGCCATACAGCATTATACTTCAATATTTCGAGCGCATGGCGCTAACCGACAAGGGCAGGCTTTTAGAGGCTATTTTCCGTAAATCGGACGATAGCTGGAGCTACCGAAGAGAAGAAAACGATGCGGTATTTTTCCCTGAACTGTTTAAGCTGTTTGAAAAGCACTACCTGGCGGATTATTTAAAAATGGCGATCAATAATTTGGAAAAAGGCGGTTGGTATTACCGGCCTAATAAACTTGTGGTTTATATTAAGGGGCAACTGGGTATGTCGGGCAGGTAAATTAAATAAGCCTTATATCAGTCAGATTTCATTACTTTTAAGGAACGGTCGGGAATGAGATCGAAGCTTTCTTACCTCTTAGAACATCAAAGCTGATTTTCTTACTTTTCTAAATGACCGGGTAAGCCCTTTAAGCCATTTTTACGTAAAAATGCTTTGGCTTCTTCTACTTTCTTTAACACGAACGGATCATTTCCATGACCCTTAACTTTATCGCTAATGATTGCGCTACTATAATAGTCTTTTCCGTTAGCGGTAGTTTTTTTAATTGCAGGCATAACTACTCCTTTATTTTTATTCCCAAATTTACCGATTTATTTCCTTTTAACCAAAAATGCCTTATAATTAACATTTTCTTGAAACGTATGCCATGAGCCATCTTTGAAACCATATACATCAAAATCTATGCTAATCTCATTCCATAAGCCGACAATGCCCATTTGATAAAGCCTGGTCCTTACACTTGTGCTGCCTATGGCAAATATATAATGGTTTCCATAATTATTGGTAAAATCAAAAATCGTATTAGCTACAGTAGCAAGTACTAAATCTCTGTCATTATTATTACTTACTGCCATATCATCAATTACATCTGTTCCTTCGGCAATGTCTCCAAAAGCCAAATTATACATAATTGGATTATTGTTCATTTTTGAAAACCGTACACCTTTTTTGATTTGCCCTTTTGGTCCGTTGCTGTAGAATATGTAATTCTTAAAATCATTGCTTGCAAAATAAGGATAGCGTTCTAACTTCATTATATAACGGTTTGGTTTCCAAACATAATAAATTATTGTAACGGTCATGAATACACATACCGAAAATAAGTAAGGCAGCCTGCTTGCGCTCAGATGTTAGTTACATGTATTGATGGGTCGAAGTTTTTAACCTTGACGGAAATGAAGACTTTTTTTGTTTATCTTTAGCTTAAAGAATATGAACATAACGTTCTAAGTTAGAAATTCCGAAGAATTACATTTAAGCAGAAGAAAGCATGAAATATTTAAGACTTGGAACCGGTATTTTAGTGTTATGTTTATTTAGCTGTAACTATAATAATGAACATAAAGAATCTACTGTAAAAGCAAATACAACTGAAACGGTACAATCTTCAGAAATTTCAAATGATAAACAAGAAATTCAAAATCTTATCAGAAAAGTTCTCAATTGGAGTGAATCGAAAAATTCAATTGATCTCGTTCCTGTATTGATGGACAGTAAGGATAGTATCTGTACCGGATTTGACCTGGAAAAGCTTAAAGTCAACCTGGAAAAATTGAAAGCGACAAATTTTTTTTCCGTGGGATTTATTGAAAACTACAATCAAATTATTTTGACACTTGGCAAAAAATTTAAAAACAAAGAATTTGGTGAATGGTCTACTGGCGAATTACCGCCTTTTAGCTTTGCAAATGACGTTGACCCGTGGTGTAGTTGTCAGGATAATATGTCATGGGACTTAATTGAAGTGGAAATAGTCAATTTAAATAATGTAAAAGGTGAATTATATTGGAACTGGGGCAAACCAAAATCAGATTGGGGGCCTGGATGGAAAGAATTCAAATATAAGTTTGATGTAGAAAAAGAAAACGGTAAGTGGAAGATTTCTTATTTACAAGGATTTGACTTTAAAGAGAGCACTAAAAAAGACGGAGTATGAAAAATCAACAGGCTACCACAGTTTCCCAAATAATCAGGAAACGAGGCGGAACCTTGATTGCAAACTCAAAGGATGATCTTTCAAAAGCAGAGCAGATATCTCTTAACCGAAGCTTAAAAGAGGCCGAGCTTATCAAGGATGGTAAACTTAAAGGATTAACCTTTGACGAGCTTTGGGATAACTAAAAAGAAATGCCCCCTCACTTCACCCACCCTTCTCCCTCCAAAAACTTCACCAGCCGCTCATCATCCACAGATACCGCCGGTATCCAATTGCCAATTTCCTCACGTGTCCAGTAAAGGCCTTGCGGGTTGCCCGGTTTCGCCAATTTATAACGATATAATACCGCCCGGATATAGCGCGGCGGTTTATTGGGGAACGGGTTGCCGGCAAATAAGCCTGTAGCGCCGGGGTCGTTATGCAGCAGTTTCCACACTAAGTTTAGCGTCCAGGGGTATTGGTCGGGCGAGGACATAGCGGCAAACCACATTTGCCAGTCGAGATGCAATTGATAGGGGGCAATTTGCGGCGGCCGCTGGTTAAGCAGCACCGGCAGGCCTTTGTAGATATAGGGTTTCCAGTTGGCCTTGCCGCCGGTGGTATCGTCGGTTGTGCCTTCAAATACCACGTTCAACCGTTCCTGCCCTACACTGCCAAACGCGCCGTAGCTGTTTACAAGCTCAAGCGGGTCGAACGAGGTATTCATCACCTGTTCTGTCGAAAGCATATTTATTACAGGCTGGATGCTCAGCAGCGCGACAATACCGGCAACCACCCAGACGGTGGTCAGCATTGGTTTGGATTCTTCGGCCCTGTCGGCAGCAACTTCCGCTTTGCGGACGAGTGCGCCGGGGAGTATCCTTGCCCAAAAGCCATCGTCAAAACAGGCCAAAGCCGGGATAATGGTCAGCCAGTTTAAAAATGAGAGGTTGCCGCTAAGTATGATGGCCAACTGGAACAACACAATAACCGACCCGGCGATATGACGCGCCAGCCGTGGCCCGAATACAAACCAGGGCGCGACCAGCTCGGCCAGCCAGTTAAACCAAACCCCAACTTTCAGCGCGCCATGTGGCAAAAAATGAAACCAGCGTGTCAACGGACCGGGAATAGGCTGCGTTTCAAAATAATAATAAAGCGCAGTACCGTTACGCCATATTTTATCACCCCGGTATTTGATGAGCCCCGAACCCAGCATAATACGGAACGCCAGCCACCTGAACAAAACGATGACGGGCGTGGGCGGCGCATACCTGGGAAATGGCCGCATATCCAGCAACGGGCAGAGAAAGATAGCCAGGAAGCCGGTTTCGGTAAGCTGTATCTCCCAGCCGTAGCCATACCAGTCCTGCCCGGCATGAACGATGGACATATACAGAAACCATAGCGCCGTAAGCACCGGCACATTGGCATAGCCCGCCGCCACCACGCACGAAAGGATAAACCCAACCCACGCCACCGTTAAAAGCGCGGCATCAGAATGCCAGAACCAAAATACCGATGGCAACCGCACAAAGCCAGCGCCCGTCGACCCAAGCACATCGCTTACCTGCTTTAAGTAACTCCCTACCGGCAGCAGCCCGTTGGAACCTATTAACGGAACGAGTTGGTTGATGGCCACCAAAAAAGCTACCGCATAAACTATACCCAGCAAACGAAGAATAACAAAGCGGGTAAGCCAGTAGGTTGGCGGGGTGCTGTCCATTTTGGGTTTCGCTTCCATTGACAAGTGTTACTTTAGGCACAATATTGCATTAACATACAATTAGTGGCCCCTGTTTTCACTTTAACGCCGCCGCCACTTCTTTAGGTTTCAGCACCGTCACCTTCATCCAAACCGGTTTATCCGGATTGCCATCCTTGTTAACTTTTACGGCGGTTATTTTATCTATCCAATCCATCCCTTTTACAATTTCGCCAAATACCGTATAGTTTTGATCTAACGATGGTGTGCCGCCCACGGTGCGGTATACCTCGCGCTGGGCATCTGTAAAATGTACGCTGTTTCGTTTTTCTATGGCATCCAATTGTGCGTCAGTATAGGTTTTACCATCAACAATATAAATTTGGGTGGTGAATGATTCTTTAGCTTTATTATCGTCACGGCCCATCGCTAATGCGCCCCGTTTATGAAATAGTACTGGGTTAAATTCGGGGGCTATCCATTTTTGTTCAGGCTTTAAAGTTTTTCCCTTTTCATATAGCGAATCAGGATCGCCGCCCTGGATAACGAAGCCTTTCAAAATGCGGTTAAAAGTGGTGGCATCAAAATAATGACTTTTTACCAATTTAATAAAGTTATCGCGGTGTACCGGCGTTTCGTTATATAGTTTAATAATGCATTGGCCGTATTCTGTTTCAATTTTTACAAATTGATTTTGCTGGGCGAACGTTGTAGTTATAACCAGGCATAGGATACCCGTTAATTTAAGTGATAGATTTTTCAAACCAGGCATAGTTATATACGTTTAGTTAAACTAATCTACATTAAATCAGGCTGATAATTCATTTCATCGTTTGATGAATCGCGGGCCATCTCTATAAAAACGGCATCCATCCGCTCAAGCTCCATCTTTATATAACCAAGCACTTCTTCATCGCCCGGATCATTTTGCAGCATGGTGGTTAAACCCTTTAAATTGGCTAAAGGGCTCCTCAATATATGCGATTGCTTCCAAACCATCTCGCGTATAAACTGGATATTTTCCTTTATCCGTTCATAGGCCTGTTGCAAACTATGCTCGGCATCCTTTCTTTCAGTAATATCGGTTATGGCTAATACCAAACCCAATATTTCATTTCCCTTTGTTGCTATCGGGAACATCCTCACGTAGTACCAGATATTCATTTCCTCGTGCTGGGGATAGCTAACTTCATAGCTAATTGTTTTGCCCTTTAATACATCATCAATATATTCAAAAAATTGCAAACGCCTGTTTTCGGGTAAATGGTCAAATAGTTTGCCGCCACTATCCGGTTCAAAATTGAATTCATTTTTTACAAAGATCAATGCCTGATCATTATATTCCAGTACATCCAAATTACGGTCTAACAAGGCATAGGCGGTATCGGTAGTATTTAAAATAGTTTGAAGGTTCGCTTCGGTTTTTTGATGCTCCAGTTCGGCCTTTAGTTTTTCTGTCAAATCGTTATAAAGCCCTAACCTTACCTGTTTCCCTTCAAACACGATATCATGCGCTATTACCTGCACATATATTATAGTGCCGTCTTTTTTAACATGCCTGAATATGCCCCGGTCGCTTGAAGTATCCAGGTCCAGCTTAAAATTATCCCATACCTGGTGCCTGTCGTCTTCATGGCGCATATCTTTTATGGTCAGTTTTAAAAGTTCTCCGGTGGTATAACCATACAGGTTGGTTGCTTCTGTATTAGCGGCAATTATTGAAAGATTGTTTTTATCTACCATCAATAAAGGCATAGGGCTGCTGTCAAACAGCATTTTATATTTTTGCTCAGATTCGCGCAGTTCGTTTTCGGCCAACTTCCGCTCTGTAATATCGATCATCGAACCTATAATGGTTGGCTCGTCTTCAAAAACAGCTCTATTGCCGTAAAATTCGATCCAATTTGCAGTGCCGTTCTTTCTTTTCCCCATCGCTTCGTAGTGAACACTTTCTGCCTCGCCTTCAACACGTAAGCGTATATTTTCGTTTGATATAGCCCGGTAATCGGGGTGTATAATGGCTTCAACAGTGGGCCTGCCTATCAACTCGCCAGGCTCATAGCCAAAAACCTCGGCAAACCTGGGGTTTACATACGTAAACTTTCCTTTTTGTACAATATAAACCCCAACCATCGATTTATCAGCCAGCGTACGGAATTTTAGCTCGGCGGTTTTTAATTCCGCTTCCATTGCCTTGCGCTCTGTAATGTCGCGGGCAATTACGAGCACCCGGTTATCAGCAAATTTTTTACCGTTAATTTCAACATCTATTATGGTCCCGTTTTTATGAACAACTTTCCGCTCCCCAATTACCGCATCACCGGGTTTTGCAGTAGCATACAAAAGTGGGTTGGCTTTTATTAATTCCGCATTTAAAAGGTCGGCAATGTTCATTTTTAATAATTCATCGCTGGTATAACCAACCAGGTCGCACATACTCTTATTTACATTGGTAAAGTTGCCTTTAACATTCACTACATATATTGCATCAGAAGCCTGCTCGAATAATGACTGGTATTTCTCCTCGCTTTCTTTGATAATGTTGCTGCTTGTTAAAATATTCCTGATCAGGTTTTTAATACTTTTAATTATAAAAAATGAAAGAGAAAGGGCGATGACCAACGAGAATACAATTAAAAAGAATGACTTTTTTGAAGTAGCCCGGTAAATTTCATTGCTATTGTTAAATATCTCTTTTCCAACCCTCACCTGTAATTGCATCAATTGTGTCAGCTTTATGGTAAAAGGGGCAGGGTCAGCAGAAAAATCTTTTTGGATTAAGGCATCCAGGGCTTTGGTATCTTCTTTATCCAATGCAGCCAACAAGCCTTGGGAGGCTTTGTCCGCCCGATCTTTAATTATATCTGTCTGTTTAACCAATAGCGCTTCCTCCGGGGTAAGATAAGTGAGCTTGTAATCATGCCAATTGCTATTAATAATTTCCTGGGCTTTCTGAACACGTTTTTTTGCTTCTTTAAAAGTAAGCAGGTGATCTTTAACCTTTTGCGCTACGGGGACAATCTGGGTAGTATAGGCAAACTGCGCGTTTGATAATTGCTGGAAAGGCAACACCCGGTCGGCATAAAGCGTTTGGGTGTTTTGGTTCATTTTTTTCAGGTCATCAATGCCATAAATGCCCAACCCGATCAAACTGGCCGCAGTAATAAATGTCAACATGTATAACTTAGCGGAAGCGCTGAATTTATTTAACATAGCATTTTGTTGAACCGGTGTATAAATAATTTTCGCTTGTTATGCTGCCTCAATAGTATTTTTTAATCTGATTATCATGTAAGTTGTTAAATCAAAGCTTAATGGCAGCTATTGTCTTTAGTAAAGCTAAGTTTTTATTTTATGAGGTGCAAATGGTTGATGATTTTGTTTGTTGCGGTTGAATGTGTGAACCTTTACATGATTATACCCATTTTGGGTTATCGCAACCCGGTTGATTTAAACGAAATAAAATTTCTTTTAAATGTATAAATCAAAAACCAATTGATATTGGTTTGGTTATTAACTAAAACCAACAGAAGAATTAGAAAATAATGAAAGCGATAAGAATTCATGAATTTGGCGGGCCTGATGTGCTCGAGCTGGATGATATAGCCATCCCGCAACCGGCAGAAGACGAGGTGCTGATAAAGGTATATGCCAGCAGCGTAAACCCGGTTGATCAAAAAATATTTGCAGGCAAATCACAGGAGAAATTTCCTACAAAATTCCCATTAACGATTGGGTGGGATGTTTCGGGTGTGATAGAGCAGGTTGGGAACAAAGTTCGCAATTTTGGCATTGGCGACGAAGTATATGGTCGTCCGTATCCAACTAAAAACGGTGCGTTTGCCGAATATGTGGTTATTAAGGCCGACCAAATAAGTTTTAAACCCCGAAGCATAGACCATCTGAATGCTGCGGCTATCCCATTATCAGGTCTTACGGCATGGCAGGGCTTATTTAAATACGGGCAATTACAAAAAGATCAAAAAGTATTAATACACGCGGCTTCGGGCGGTGTGGGCAGTTTTGCCGTGCAATTTTCAAAATGGAAAGGCGCTTATGTAATTGGCACCGGAGGGGCTGAAAACCTCGCATTTATTAAACAATTGGGTGCCGATGAAGCCGTCGATTATAAAAATGAACGATTTGAAGAAAGAGTGCAGGATGCTGATTTGGTATTCGACCTTATTGGCGGAGATACACAAAGGCGGTCTTTGCAAGTGTTAAAAGAGGGCGGCAGGCTGATCACCACCGTAAAGCCGGAATACCAGGACGAAGCTAAGGAAAGAAATATTCATTTGGAGGGTTTTACAGCGCAGTCATACACTGAAGATCTAAAGCAAATGGCGGCTTTGGTTGATGAAGGGATGATAAGCCCGGTAGTGTCAGGTGTGATGGGCCTGGAAGATGCCAAACAGGCAGAAATATTAAACTCCAAGGGAAATACCCGCGGTAAAATTGTGATAAAAGTGGTTTAACAAAGCGGGTTGATGGTCAAAAATAATGCTTTGGCATTTTTGATCATTAACCCTTGCTGAAAAAATGTTGCAGCAATATCATTGTTTTGGCATCCCGAAATTCGCCCTGGTTAAGTTTTTCGCGGGCTTCGTCAAAACCCATTTCCAATACTTCAATGTCCTCGCCTTCCTCTTTCAAACCGCCGCCTTTTTCATGCTTTGCCCGGCTATCGTAAGCGGCAATAAAGAGGTGCACAAATTCGGTTATTCCACCTGGTGATGAATATAATCCGGCTATTTTGGTGAGGCCGTTTATTTCAACCCCGGTTTCTTCCAGCGCTTCACGTACTGCGGTTTGTTCGGGAGTTTCGTTTCCATCAATAATGCCCGCGCAGGTTTCAATTAGATAACCGCTGTCGCTACCATTTAAAAAAGCAGGCAGCCTGAATTGCCGTGTCAGCAAGAGTTTTTTATGGATTTTATCTACCGGCAATACCCCCACAGCGTCCGGCCTGAAATAAACTTCCTTTTCCAGTTTATCCAATGTTCCTTCCGGGCCGGTTTTTTGAAAAGTTACCCATTTAAGCGGATACTTTTTATGGGCTATGCTTTCTTTATTTAATATTTGAATGGCAGTCATAAAGAATTTTTTTTAACAGGTGGCTTTGAGCCGGTTTGTTTTGCAGCTTGTTGGTCTGCAAAAAATTGTCTTGCGCGTTTTAATCCCGTGGCAATAGCTATACCTTCATCAGCACCATCTTTCAATACCTCGTTGGCAATTTCTACTGCTTTTTTTCGCAGCTTGGCGGGCTGATTTTTATAAGATGGCGGGTAATCCCCGTTATACCATGGCATAGTAATTCATTTTCATCAATAACAAATGGAATAAAGCGTGGTTTTAAAAACATGCCTTAAACTTTTTTTGACCAACACGGTTTTTACAGGGAACATAAAATAAACAGTGGCGCTTTTCAGTTTGATCATATTCCTGGCATCGGCATCTTCAAACGTGAAGATTGGCGATATTTTAAGCCCGATTTTAAGTGCAATGGCCCTTATTTTATCATCCGCCGCTTTTATTTTTACGGTTGTCATTCAATTAAAAGAAAGAAAAAGAAATATCAGGCAAACGCTAAGTGTTGCATTAAGTGATATTGCCAATATAAACGTAGAAGTATCGCGGTTAAAAAAAGACGACAAGGAAAGCACACCTGAAAATATACTGATCAGGAAAAATTATAATTCGCAACGCGGTACGCTGGCTTCAGCAGCCGATTTTTTGATCAAAGAAAACGAAAAGCTGATAACCAATGCCGATTATGAATTAATGGCAATAACTTATGATGACCTGGGTGATATCCGCAAGGCGGATGAATATTGGAAACAGGCAATTAAACATGCCGCAAATCCGGCACAATTGCATATCCACCAGCGTGACTATGCCTCCTTTTTATTTGATAACAACCAATTAGAACAAGGACGGAAACTGTTTGAGCGGTCATTGACAGTCAAGCTGTCAGCAACCGATGATGAATTGCGATATGTTGCAGATACCTACCTGATGTGGGCAATGCTGGAGAAGAACTTTAATAACGAGAAGGAATTTAACCGGCTAATTAAAGAGGCTTATCAACAGTGCAAAAAAATACAGCATAAGGAAAAAAGCCTTGAAATGAGCCGCCTTATCGATAAATCGGTAAAAGCTGCATAAATGAATAACCTGTTTATTGAAAACTATTATCTCGCCGGCACGGTCCAGTTTGGCACATATCCCGTTTTATTATTGAATGATATTTTGCAAAAACTTTTACCTTTTTCTAACACAAAAACTTTAGCGTTAGAGGGGATTGCTGCCACAATATCCGAATTGTAGCTATCAGCTTTGCGGAGGTAGACAACGCCGGTAGCATTTGATTTGATATAAGAAGGATAAGCACCGCCTGCGTCTGGGCCGGTTTCCCGATAGCTGACGGGATCAACAGGGGTTGGATTATCGCGCTTGATGTTATTGGTAACAAATGGTGCCGGTTTAGCTGGCCTTAAACTTATAGTGTCAGCGGATATCCTTGGAGATTTAATGTTGCTTTTGATAACAGGGGGTGGTACATTTGCAATTTTAGCGCTCCGGACCGGCAGAGCGTTTTTAACAACCCCAGGCTGCAAATCGCCGTTACTATTAAGGTTTTTTAATTTATGTTTCTTTTTATGATGGCTGATTGTATTAGAAGATGGCGGAACCACAGCGGTTTTATTAGCGGCGGCAGTTTTTGACCCGGTCATTGATTTGTACACATAATCACCAAAAATGAGCGTTATAATTACAAGGATAACGGTAAACGCTATATCAATCCCCTTGGTCCGGAAATGGTTTCGCTGTTTTGCAGGCTCGGGGCCCGGTTGATATGGACCGGATTTTTTTAACGCTGCATCATATTTACTGCGCCGGGCCGGGTCTATCAATGTTTCATAAGCTTCGTTAACGTCCTTAAACCGGCTTGCAAAATAATTATCGTTCTGATTTAGATCAGGATGAAATTTTTTTGACAGTTTTCTATAAGCTTCCCTTATTTCAGTTGACGTGCAGTTTGCATCAATGCCCAAAATATAATAGAAGTCTTTCATGCGTAATTAAACTAACAGGGGTTATCAACTGTTTGATTAATTTTTTAACAATTAGTTTAATTGGAAACTTAAAAGAGTCAAGAAGCAAGATTCAAGAACCAGGAAAATATCGGCTGGCAGGTGACGTTATAAAAAGCGGAAGCTAATCAGGCTACTACTATTATCGCAAAATATACCAGGCTTTAACCGTAGCGATGGGTTTAAAACCCATCGCTACATGTAATGCTTGTTTATATCTTTTTAACCTTAATGGCGTTCAATCCTTTTTGTCCCTGTTCGGTTTCAAACGATACTTTGTCGTTTTCTTTCACGGGCCCGGTTAAGCCGTTTACGTGAACAAAAATACTTTCCTGGGTAATTGAATCCTGTATAAATCCAAACCCCTTTGCCTCATTAAAAAAAGTTATTGTCCCTTTTCTAAAAGGGTCATCAGCAATTGTTTCCTGTTTCGGTACCGATATTTGAATATCTTCCGTTACTATCTTTCTCTTTTTGGATGGATCGGGCGGTGTGGATGTGATGTTGCCATTTTCATCAATATAGGCCATCATATCTTCCAGGCTTTTACTTTTTCCTGAATTCGCTTTGCGGTCTTCTGCCTTTTCTTTTTTATCCTGCTGTTTTTTGAATTTTTTCTTTTCTCGTTCTTTTTTACTGAATGTTTCTACTGATCTGCCCATATTCTAATATACGATTTTTTTTCAATAAATATAATAAATTAAAAATTCTCATCGGCGCAAAGGCCGCAGGTAGCATTTTTTTTTGATTTTTTTGTAAGTTAGCCCTGCGGCGGCGATATCCGCATAGTCTATTTCTACAAACTCAATCCTCCAAATGAAATTAAAATACTTTTTCCTTAACGTCACTTTTTTATTCGTCCTATCGTCGGCGCAAGCCCAACAAGACTCATTGATGATGCGCAAAATTTACGACGAAGCCCTGGTAAACGGACAATGTTATCAAAACCTGCATTATTTATGTAAAAATATTGGCGGGCGCTTAAGCGGATCGGCCAACGCCGCAAAGGCGGTAGCGTGGGGTAAAAAGCTGATGAAAGACTATGGATTTGACAAGGTTTTTTTGCAGGAGGTAATGGTGCCGCATTGGGAGCGCGGGGCGAAGGAGCAGGGTTTTATTATAGATGGCGAAAAAAAAATACCGGTAGCAATATGCGCCCTTGGGATGGCGGTAGCAACACCGGCCAGGGGCATTACTGCTGATGTAATTGAAGTGCATAGCTTGCAGGAATTGGCCACGCTTGGCGAAAAGGCGATAAAAGGGAAAATCGTTTTCTTTAACCGGCCGTTTGATCAGCGTTATATTCAAACCCTGCAAGCCTACGGCACAGCCGGCGACCAGCGGCGGGCGGGGCCATCGGCAGCAGCCAAATATGGAGCAGTGGGGGTAATTGTACGGTCGCTTACCGAAGCTAATGATGATTTCCCGCATACCGGGTCCACACAATATACAGATGACGCACCAAAAATTCCGGCAGCGGCCATTTCTACTAAAGCAGCCAATAAGTTGAGCGCTATGCTAAAGATGGGCAGCCCGGCGGTTAAATTTTATTTTAAACAAAACTGCCGCCAACTGCCTGATGTATTATCCTACAACGTGGTTGGCGAAATGAAGGGTTCTGAAAATCCGAATACCTATATCACTTTTGGCGGTCATTTGGATTCGTGGGACCTGGCCGAAGGCGCGCACGATGACGGCACCGGCGTTACGCAGGCGGTAGAGGCATTACGTATTTTGAAAACATTGGGTTACCGCCCTAAAAATTCCATCAGGGCGGTGTTTTTTATCAATGAAGAAAATGGCGACCGGGGCGGGTTAAAATATGCCGAACTGGCCGCCCAAAATAAGGAAGTGCACTTGGCCGCGATTGAAAGCGACCTGGGGGGGTTTACGCCCCGCGGATTTAGCTTTGATGGTTTGTCATCCGTGCAGCTAAAAAATATTAACCACAACTGGAAGCCGCTATTTGAGCCTTACTATGCTGATAGGTTAGAGGCTGGCGGCAGTGGAAGTGATATTGAACCGCTAAGAAAGTTTTATGCAAATGCGGCCCTGATTGGCTTTATGCCCGACCCGCAGCGTTATTTTGACGTACACCACACCCCCAATGATGTTTTTGAAAACGTTAATAAGCGTGAGCTTGAACTTGGCGCGGCGGCTATTGCATCATTGGTTTATTTGATAGATATACACGGAATATAGCAGCAAAAAAATAACCGGTTACTGTGTAGATGGAAACGAAGAGCGGATCGTGTATTGACCACTGAAGTTTTTCGCCGCCAGTCGGATATACTGACCGCAGATGAATGATGGAAATAATCAACATATAATAAATGCATTGATGACGGTTAGTAATGGTGAAAAATTTCAATTTTAAAATTGAAATTTTTCCATATATTTGATTTTTATTTAGCATTATGACGGCGCAAATTGATAACTTAATTACCCAGATAGCCATTCCCAACTTTAGCAATCAATGGATCGAAAGCGATGTACAGCTATTTAAATATGCCAAACTGGGTGTTGATACCAAATTATTTTATGCCTTTGCCGAAACCATTAAAATGGGGAATAAGTCCCTGGCTTCTATTCTGAATTTATCATCCCGCACAATAAGCAACTATCAGCACAATAAGCAAACGCTCGAGCCTGTACAGGGCGAGCATTTGTTAAAACTGGTTGCCTTATATGATAAAGGAATTGAACTATTTGGATCAATTGATGAGTTCAATTACTGGCTGAAAAAACCTTTTTGGAATTCGGCCGAAAAGCCTTTTGACTGGCTGATCACACCGGGCGGCGTTGATTTAGTAACGCTGGAACTTGATCGTTTAGGTTACGGCTACCCCGCATAGTAATGCTGGCATTCAGGATACTTCACAAAAAGTATGGCGACCCGCTTTGTGCCCCCGGTATGGAAGGGCGATGGAATAGCAGTGGTAAAAAAGTATTGTATTGCAGCGAATCGATCCCGTTGGTTTTTATGGAAAATATGATAAGGCGACAAGGTGTAGGGTTTAACAATGATTTTCAAATTGCATGTATCGATATCCCGGATGATGCTGTTATCAAAACTATTTTGCTTCCGGATTTAAAAAAAGGATGGGATGATCCCTATGATTATGCTGGATGTCAAAAGATAGCAGACAAGTGGTATAATGAGTTAGGGAGCCTCGTTTTGAAAGTGCCGTCGGCCGCGTTAAATGTATGCTACAATTATGTACTGAACGCTCTGCACCCCGATTTTAGCAACGTAAAATTAGTTAGATTGACACATTTAATACCTGATTTGCGAATTGATGAGTTGTTAAAGAAAGCGAAATAAGTTTGATGCTTAAATGGAAACAACTAAGACATTATTTCCAATCACAACAACTCCCTTACCCATATATTCCTGTAACTAACCGGTTCACTTTTATCGCCGTGGGCCTGTAATTTGATAGGCGATTGGCCGTGCGCTTTGTAAACCGGTTTGCCAATATACAGTGTAGGGCCTGATAAAGCTACGTTATTTTCAACCAGCACTCCATTAAAAAACACCGTAGCCCTTGCCGGGGTTAACAAGCTACCATTGAGGTTAAAGGTTGGGGCCGTCCATATCACATCATAAGTTTGCCATTCGCCAGGCTTTTTTGCAGCGTTGGCTAACGGAATAAATTGTTTGTATATGCTTCCCGCCATGCCGTTTACATAAGTGGGGTTGTTATATGAGTCTAACACCTGTAATTCGTACCCCGCGTCGCCTTTGCCTAACGATGCCAGGAAAACGCCGCTATTGCCCCTTGACTGCCCGCTGCCGGTTATATTTGACGGGATACGGTATTCTATATGCAACTGGTAATTATTGAAAGTTTGTTTGGTTTCAATATTGCCGGTGCCTTTTTTCACTGTTAATATTTTGTCTTCTACAAACCATTCGGCGGGTTTGTTGCGGTCTTCGGTTGATACCCACTGGTCCAGGTTTTTACCGTCAAATAAAATGATCGCATCCGATGGCGCATCGGCAAAAGTTTTACCGGGTGTCACTACTTTTGGGGCTGGCCCGCTAATCTCTGTATCTTCAGGTTTTGCCTGCTGCGCGTTAGCAATAAAAACACTGGCTGAAAGTATCGTGGTAAATAATAAGTTGTATTTCATTTTATAATAATTATACGTTTAAAACATTTTTAATATAATCGGCGCTTTCTTTTATGCTCACATAGAGGTCTATATTGGTATAGTTTTCCTGTTCCATAATAAAATGGGTAACCCCTGCGGCTTTCGCTTTGGGAATGATCTGTTTAAAGTCTATATCGCCTTTGCCAATTTCTGTATTGATGTTAGGGTTGCTTTTATCCCTGTCTTTAATATGCACAAACCTGTACCGGCCTTTATGCTCATTTAAAATAGCAACCGGATCCTGCCCGGCCCTTACAACCCAATAAATATCCATTTCCATAAATACCAGCGCCGGATCTGTCCCTTTTAATAATGTATCATAAAAAGTGGTGCCATCGGCGGGCTTCCATTCAAAATTATGGTTATGGTAACCCAGCTTTAAACCGCTCTTTTTAAGAAATTCGGCCATGGTATTCATTTTTTCGGCAACTTGCTTAAAATCATCCCCTGTTTTAATAAACTTTTCGTTCAGCGATGGCACGATGATATACTCCTGCCCGGTTATATGGGCTGCGTCAACATAGCTTTGCAGGTTTTCGGTGCTGCCGTTATCAAAAAACTGGTTACAGTCATAATGACCACTCGGCGTAGTCAAGCCATTATCTTTTAGCAGTTGCGCGAATACGGCTGCGGTTAATCCCCAGTAGCCTTTTTGCTTATCGTAGCCGTAAGTTTCTACTTCTTTATATCCTGCCTGCGCTACCCTGGCTATTACGCCTTTTGCATCCTTGGGCAATTGCTCGCGAAGCGAATACAGTTGCAATCCGGCTATTTTTTCGGGTGCCGAAAAAAGTAAATTTGGTTTAACAAGCATACCTGCCGAAAGTAACGCCGCTTGTGTTAAGAATGTTTTTCTTGAAGTCATAGTTATTTTATTTAGCCCGGAAGTCCGGAAGTAATTTACATATTTATTTTATTTGTATATCTGCATATTAATTTATAGTTATTTTTGTTTAGTCCTTAAGTCGGCTGGTGAGGCTAACTATCAAAACCGTATTGCTTCAAAACATCCTTCGGCACACCTTCCCATTTGCCGGGTGCATTGCCCATGTAGCCAATATCGGCCAATCCTATCTTACTGGTAAAAAACCCCGTGGCAGTCAGATCCCGCATTCTATTAAAAAACGCTACGCCCTGTCTCATTTCAGGTTTGGCTTTTTGAGGATATGCTATTTCGGTAACCATTTCAATTTGCTGCGGATGGCTGCACTCCACAAAGTTTTTGTTATAACGCGATTGGCACTGTATATCAAGCCATTTTAAGCCGCCCCGCATGGGCGTTTTGTTTTCAGGGATATCCTTAACCATAAATTCTATAAAATCAGGCACTTTGGCATCCGAAGCGCTTCCTGATTTTGCATCGCGCGGGATGATAATATCAGCCAATACCGCAATGGTTGCCATTTCATGGGCTGTAAAAAACTTTTCGGCATGCAGTTTTTTATCCCGTTCTATCTCGAACGGTTGCCTGCCCTCCTCATCAACGGGGGGAACGGTATGTTTTTGGGGGACGGTTTGTGCTTCACCAATGTCTGTTTCCAGCAACATTGCTGCTGAAAGTGAGGTTAAGCCAATTGCTTTTAATGATTCGCGCCTGTTCATTAGCGTTCTATATATTTAATTTTTTCCGTTGTTCTATAATATATTCACTGGTACGCATGGATAGCGCCAATATGGTCCAGGTGGCATTTTTATCGCCCTGCTGTACAAAGGGCGCTGCATCAACTACAAAAAGGTTTTTACAATCATGCGCCTGGCTGTATTTATTTAATGCTGATTTTTTTGGATCGTCGCCCATTCTGATGGTGCCCACTTCGTGTATGATGCGGCCGGGCGCTTCCAGTCCGTAATTAGTTTCGGGGCCTTGTATCCTTGAGGTTATAACGGCACCCATTTCATGCATTACAGATTGGAAAGTTTCCTGCATGTGTTTGGCCTGTTTAATTTCGGCATCTGTCCATTTATAATGGAAACGCAATACGGGGATACCAAATTTATCCACCACATTATCGTCAATCCCGCAATAATTATCCTCGCGGGCTATGGCTGTTCCGCGACCAGACATACCCACCTGTGTGCCGTAAAAACGCCTGTAATCATCCTTTAAACCTGCGCCAAAACCACCGGCCTCCTTCATTTTGCCATCCTTGCCGGGCATCATGCCGTTCAGGTTTTGTATGCCGTTTGTTGAGCCGTACAATGGCATGTGCATGCCGCCGCCATATTCAATATGATAGCCGCGCGGGAAATCGAGCTTTTTATTATCCAGCCACCATGGCGAATAAATATGTACGCTGCCAACGCCGTCTTCGTTATACCGTTTGCGGTCCATCAGTTGCGGCAGGAAGCCACTCAAACTTGCCCCGGTTGAATCATGCAGGTATTTGCCCACGATGCCGCTGCTGTTGGCCAGCCCGCCTGGGTGTTGCGCCGATTTGGAATTGAGCAGCAACCGTGCCGACTCGCAGGCGCTTGCGCCTAAGATAACTACTTTAGCATTAACCTGGTATTCCTGCAAGTCATTCTTGCTAATGTAGGATACGCCTGTAGCCAGTCCATCAGGGCCGGTAGTCACCTGCCGTACCATGGCGTTGGTGATCACTTTAAGATTGCCGGTTTTCATGGCCGGGATAACCAGGCAGGACGAGGCCGAAAAATCGCCGTAAATTTTGCAGCTACGGCTACATTGGCCGCAATAAAAACAGGCATGGCGGTCTTTATTACCGGGCAAATCCGCAGTCAAAACCGAACCGCGGCCCGCGATAACGGTTACACCCGCTTTTGCCGCACCCTTTTTTATAAATAATTCGTTCAGCCTCGGCTTTGGCGGCGGCAGGTAAATGCCGTCGGGTTCATTTTCTAAATTTTCTACGGTACCATAAATACCTATCATACGGTCAACCTTATCATAAAAAGGTTTTACATCATCATAGCTTATCGGCCAGTTATCGGTGAGGCCGTCAACATCATGACCTTTAAAATCTTTTGGGCCCATGCGTAATGAAACCCGGCCCCAGTGGTTGGTACGCCCGCCAAGCATACGCGAGCGGAACCAGTCGAACTGTGTCCTGTCTTTAGTAGTATAAGGCTCACCATCCAGTTGCCAACCGCCAAAGGCGGCATCAAAATCGCCAAAATCACGGGTGGTGCCCGCTCCCCTGCGGGGAGATTCCCAGGAGAATTTTAACTGTAATGAATCTTTGGCCGGATCGAAAAACGGGCCCGCCTCCAGCATTAAAACTTTTAATCCGGCATTTGCTAAAACAAAGCCCGCCATGCCGCCGCCCGCGCCCGACCCTACAATTACGGCATCATAAGTTACCGATGTTTTTTTTATTTGAAAGTCTGTCATTATATCGGTTATGCTTATAGTTCTTCAATTTTAATGTTGCGATGGGCTACCGCCCGCCATGCGCCCTGTAGCGCGATACGACCTTTTGGTATAGTGCAAAGCTATTCCAGGTTTTAAGCAAGCCGGGAAATTTTTTCATTGGTCAGTTAAAACAATGACAACTATGCAAAGTAAGGGGGGTACCCGGCATAGCCACTGGTATCAATGTTCAAATAATTGGTATTATTAAACAAGTATAAATAAAAGAAATATTTAAATGAAGAAATAAATAGAATATAAAACACAGGACAGAATGTGCCGAATAGCTTTTATCCCTGATTACTAAGGCTTCAAACCAACCGATGCCTTGCCATCGTTCACGTCAAACGGAACAGAACTGTGCGCATGGGTAATCAGCCATTCGTTATTGATCTTTTCCCAGGTCAGTGTTTCGCGCCACCACATATCCAGTTTACTGCCGTTATGCGTATCAGCACTTATATGATGCAAGCTATGGCAAAACGCAACCCTGCTGCCGGCTTTGATTTGCAGCCCTGCTATTTCATAACCTATCTCGTCTCTAAAGGTTCCAAGCCATTCTTCCAGCCGCTTTTTAACCGGGTTGGGTTTGGTATGCTGCAAGGGACCAACCACATCGAACAGTACCACACTGGCAGCATAATGGCGGGATGCCGCCGCTGCATTTTTTTTGCGGATGGCTTCTACCCGCTGATTGATCAGATCTTTAATTATTGTCTCATTTTCCATAACCGTACAACCAATTTACACCCGGAATGTTACAGGTTTTTTATACGTTTGCCGCATGAACCACGTATTGGATAACCCCGCCTGGAGCGCCTTAATTTCGGGCAATAAAAGCTTTGTTAACGGCAACGACACAGTTAAATATTTTGCAAGAGAGGTTTCGCCTTTTGTTGCTTTGAAGGA
>Ga0302315_10000167_pt1 | contig 81639 bp, 74 predicted proteins | sample III_Palsa_N3_1_FD_200532 | JGI IMG/M metagenome (GOLD analysis project Ga0302315, IMG submission 200532) | Peat permafrost microbial communities from Stordalen Mire near Abisko, Sweden - III_Palsa_N3_1 | ecosystem: Environmental > Terrestrial > Soil > Palsa > Peat permafrost | place: Sweden...
TACCATGCGGCTTGCCGTTGCCGTGATCACGCTGCAGCGCAATAAAACCTCGAACACGCGCGATGGGTAACGTCTGCGTACACAATCCGTCGCGCGATTGCCGCCGTCATAAACTGTTTCGCATTCGAAACATCAGCCGCTCCGTGAGAAACTCGCGGTCTGCTTACAGGCGTACCTGTCCCGCAACGCGATGCACGGCTTTCAATGATCGAATACGCCCAGGCACTTGAAATACTGCTCGCACAGACTGTTCGTCTGCCGGCGGAGCCGTGTTTGCGAGGCGACGCCGTGACGCGCGTATTGACCGACACGATAATCAGCCCCATCGCTTTACCTTCGTATGACCATGCGGCCATGGACGGTTATGCCTTGATGGCATCGAAGCCTTTGAGCGTCGGCTCGGAATACCTTGTCTATGGTTCGCAGGCGGCCGGGGACGTGGCTCGCCGGGCGCAAACGATCAGCGAGGCCGGTGGCGCCTGCGAGATCATGACCGGCGCGCGCCTGCCTGACGGACTCGACACCGTAGTCGCCATTGAGCAAACCGAGTGCGTGGACAGAAACGCCGACGGTATGCCTGCACGCATTCGCCTGCTTGCGCCGTTGGGTGCGGGCGATAACGTGCGCTACGCCGGTTCGGACGTGCGGCTGGGCGCTGAAGTATTAAGCGCAGGTACGCGTATCGCGTCCTCGCAGATCATGCTGCTGGCCGCGCTGGGAATTTCGAGCGTGTCGGTTGTGCGGCGCACGCGCGTGGCGATCATTTGTACCGGCAAGGAGCTGCAGGCCGATAGCAGTCGGCCGCTCACCGCCGAACGCATCCACAATTCCAACGGCCCCTACCTGCATGCCGCATTGCGCAGCGCGGGTGCCGAGGTGCTGTCTTGCGAAACGGTTGACGATACCGCGGTTACCTACGCCGAGGCGCTGCAACGCGCCGTCGACGCCGGTGCCGATCTGATCATCAGCACCGGCGCGGTATCCATGGGGCGCTTTGATTTCGTGCCGGCAACGCTGCGGCAATTCGATGCGCAGCTGCTGTTTCACAAGGTGGCGATGCGGCCAGGCAAGCCCTTGCTATGCGCCCGACTTGCCGATGGTCCACTGGTCATCGCGTTACCCGGCACGCCGATGGCCGTTGCGGCCGGCTTACGTTTTGTCGTGATTCCGGTGCTGCGGGCGATGGATGGGCAGGGCAGCGAGCCAACCCGCGTTGCCGTGCTGGATACGCCGCAGACGCCGAAGGCCGGCCTGCGTCATTTTTTGCGCGCGACCTTTCATCAGGGCGGGGACGGTCGTTTGCATGCGGCGGTGTCCACCGAGCAACAGCCATTTCGCATCCTGCCGTTTGCCCACTCGGACGGCTGGGTGGTGCTGCCGGAAAACGCGGGCGTATGCGCCGCCGGTACGTCCGTGGAAATCGTCAGCCTCGAACCCGGCTCGCCATGGCACGCCAGCGCATGACAATGAACAGTTTTGTCTTGGGAGCAGCAGCACCATGAAAATTCAGATTGAAGGGCAACACCTGCGCATCCGCATCGATGAAGATGAGCTGGCACAGTTGCTCGATGGCGAAACGCTACTGGCGCGGACCCATTTCGCGGACGCCTTTGCGATCGACGTCGCCCTGCAGTTGACGGATGCCGTCGACGCCGGTTTGGGCGGTGATGCCACTGCCTGGGTCGTGGCTTTGCCGGAAGCCGCCATTCGGGAGCACTCCTCCCGCCTGCCGACGCGGGAGGGCCTGAGCTTTCTGCTCGGCGGAAAAGCCGCTGGCTCTGCGTTGACGCTGTTGTTCGACGTGGACGTGCGCGACAGCGTGCGACGACGCAAGCTGCGCTGAAAACCGATAGCACGGAAGTGTAGAGCTTCCGCTCGAGCGCTTTACCAGACGAGGTCGTCCGGCACGGCAAATTTCTTGTAGAAGGCGTCGTCTTCGCTTTCCACATTCTGCGCTTCGCCTGCATCGTCACTGGCTTGAGCATGATCGAGAACGATCATCGTGGCGTCGCGCGCATAGACCTTTTCTGCTGCTGCACGAGGCAGCAGCTCGTAACCGCCATCTTGTCGAACAATTACCAGGGTGCCGCTGGCCAGCTGCGCCCGCAGTGGCTCGTTGACCAGCAGGCTCTTGATCGTTTCGCCGTCGCTGAATCGATAAGCGATTTCGCCTTCGCGCTTGACCTTGTGGTTTTCGACAATCTGGCGAACCTGGACGCGTTGCTCGGCGGCGCGCGCCTGCGCGTTGCGTTCGGCGGCCAGCGCACGATCACGGTCGGCGCGTTCGGCCTGCAGTCGCTGGGCATCTACCGATTCGGTGGCTGGCGCCGCTGGCGCTTTGCCGTGGCGCTGTTTGGTTTGCTCGCGTACGACTTGCGCGGCCTTGGTCTTGTTGACCAGGCCAGCCTTGAGAAGTTGTTCCTGCAGAGGATTGCGCATGAAGAGTCGGCGGATTGGCTTGGCAATAGTGCGACTTGCCATTCTAGCGCGATGGCGCTGATCCATCGCGGGATCTAGGCGCGACGGACCGCGCGCCAAGGTCCCACAGCACGCCGCTTGCCAATGCGGTCCACGACCCTCGTCGAGTGGCTTTTGCAGGCCATCCTCATGCTGCAGCGAAGCATGGCTTCGCCGTAGGCGTGTGCTAGCTTCCGGCTGGTTCAGCTGGCCGTCTACTCCAGCGGCCATGGGCTAACGTCATCAAACAAGGGCCGACCATGTCATCTGTTACCGCCACGTTTGACTACATTATCGTCGGGGCTGGCCCGGCCGGTTGTGCCACGGCGGCGCGGCTGGCGATAGCGCGTCCTGAAAGCACCGTCCTGCTGCTGGAAACCGGTCCAGCCAAAAGCGGCGTACTGTCGGACGTGCCGCTGGGCGTGGCCGGACTGGTGTCGTTCCAGAATCCGCGAAACTATTCGTATCGCACGACGCCGCAGCCGGGGCTGGGCGGTCGTCGCGGCGTGCAGCCGCGTGGGCGCGGCGTCGGTGGCTCCAGCCTGATCAACGCGATGATCTACATGCGTGGTCAGCATGAGGACTATGACGACTGGGCGAACGCCGGCGCCACCGGCTGGTCGTGGAAAGAGGTGTTTCCGTATTTTCTGCGCGCGGAAAACAACGAGCGCGGCGCCAGCGACTGGCATGCAACGGGAGGCCCGCTGAACGTGGCAGACCTGGCCAGCCCGAGCCGCTGCGCCACGTCTTTCATCCAGGCGGCCGAGCAGTGCGGACATCCGTTGAACGCGGATTTCAACGGTGCCACGCAGGAGGGCATCGGCCAATATCAGGTGTTCCAGAAAGAGGGGAGTCGCTACAACGCGGCGCGTGCCTATGTGGGTGGACTGGCGCCCAAAAACCTCACGGTGATGGCGGCTCTGCAAGTGCAGCGTGTGCTGATCGAACAGGGCCGCGCCACCGGCATCGAGTGCGTCGACGGCAGAATTTTTGCGGCCCGCGCCGAAGTGGTGCTGTCTGCTGGCGCCTTCGGTACACCGCAGCTGCTGATGATGTCGGGCATCGGCCCGGCCGATCACCTGCGCGCGATGGGTCTGCAGGTGCAGCACGACAGCCCCGAAGTTGGCGGCAATCTGCAGGACCACCTGGATTTCACCATTTGCCGCGCGACCAACGAACCCGATCTGATCGGCATGGTGCCTTCGGTGGTTCCACAGATCATTCGCGCCATCAAACCGTACAAGAGCGGCACCGGCATGCTGACAAGCAATGTGGCCGAGGCGGGTGGTTTCCTGAAGACGCGGCAGGACTTGGATCGACCCGATATTCAGCTGCACCTGTGCATCGGCATTGTCGACAACCACAACCGCAAGATGCACATTACGCGCGGGCTCAGCCTGCACGTATGCAATCTCCGGCCGGAAAGCCGTGGCGTGGTGCGGCTGGCTTCAGCGAATATTCGCAAGGCACCGCTGATCGATCCGGGCTACTTGTCCCATCCCGGCGATCTGGACCGGTTGGTGGCCGGCGTCCGCATTGCGCAGAAAATTCTTGCCGCGCCGGCGTTCGCACGTTACGCCGGCAAAACCTATTACAACGCCGACAGCGCCGACGAAAGTGTGCTACGTGAAAGCATTCGCCAGCACGCCGACACTATTTACCACCCGGTGGGCACCTGCCGCATGGGCAGCGATCCGAGCGCACCGGTGGATCCGCAGTTGCGCGTGCGCGGCGTCAGCGGTTTGCGCGTCGCCGATGCGTCGATCATGCCGACCCTGATCTCGGGTAATACCCAGGCGCCCAGCGCAATGATCGGTGAGCGCGCGGCAGATTTCATCGTCGGCGCACGCGCTGTTTCAGCGGCGAAGCGGGAAGCGGTGATGTCCTAACGCGGCTCGCCGATCCGTTTCCAGTAGATTTTCGTGCCGGTCAGTCCGCCGTGCGGCTTCAATGCGTAATCGGGGATCACGCCGGTCAGGGTGAATCCCAACGCTTCATACAGTGGCCAGGGTCCGCCGTCGACGGCGGTATCGAGTACCAGCAGCGCGCGTTCTTTTTCAACGGCTACCGCTTCAGCCGCCTGCATCAGCGCGCGCGCTATGCCCTTGCCGCGATGACTGCGGCGCATCATCAGCTTGGCGATTTCCGCCCGGTGCGGCTGGTTCGGCGGGCAGTCGAGCAGCAGCGTCACCGTGCCGACGAGGGCATGCTCGTCCCAGGCACCCAGCACGACGCGTTTGCCGCGATTCGCCGCCGCTAGCGCGTCATTCCAGAATGCGCGGGCCACGTCGTGGGCGAGCGGATGCATGAAGCTCACCGAGCCGCCGAGTGCGACCACTTCGACAAGCATTTCGCTAAGCATGTCGAGCACTTCGGGCGACGCGCTCAGACGCGTGATTTTGATTTCCGACATCATGGTTTGCCGCTCACAGAAATTTAAAAGTAATTTCGACGATGCGCTCACCGCTGGCAAGAGTGCCGCAGGTCGTGGGATGGTCTCCCCGATTCACGCAGACTTACGGTGCAAGGACGAGGATGCGACGGTGTGACCCGTCGGGCAGCTTTTATCGCGCACGGGCATGTAACCCATCGAGGGTCCGCAGCGAATGCCATGGGTTACCTGCTTAATACCGATCCATACTTAAACCAAGGACAGATGCATGAACATGATTAATCTCAAGCGCACGATGATTCTCACGGCTCTGGCTACGGGCCTGTCGATGGCAGCGGTCGTCCCGGCCATCGCCGCCGATCAGCCAGCCCAACCTGTGCACGTTCGCGGCACCGTACTCGACGTGACCAGCACCGGCTTTACCGTGCAGACACCGTCGGGCACCCAGACGATCGTCCTGGCCGCCGCAACCAAGATCGCCGGTGTGGTGCCGAGCACGCTCGATGCCATCAAGGACGGCACCTTTATCGGTACGGCGAATGTCCCCGGCGCGTCCGGTGCGCGCGCGCTGGAAGTCGTAGTGTTTCCCGACGCGATGAAGGGCTCCGGTCTGGGCGACTACGCGTGGGATCTTCCGGCCAAGGGTGGCAGCGCCTCGGCCATGACCAATGGAAATGTCGCCTCGTCGGCGATGACCAACGGTACGGTCAAGAAAATGAATCATGGCGGCGCCATGTCGGCGATGACCAACGGCACGGTGACTAAATCATCCGGCAGCGGCGCACGTACGCTCGTGGTCGATTACGGCAAGGGCCAGAAGACCATCAACGTGCCGGCCAACGTGCCGGTGGTGACCTTTCAGCCGGCCGACAAGACGGCCATCGTCAAGGGCGCGCATGTTTTCGTGGTTGGCAAGCCGGGCAACCCCGTCGGCGCCGGGCTGGTAGCCGTTGGCCTCAATGGCACCGTGCCTCCGATGTAACGCGTACGCCTGGGTTGGTGTGAGTGGATGGAAAAGCTCACCAGGCCTTTGAAGCCCCTGTCCATGTTGGCAGGGGCTTTTTATTGGGCGCTGGTCAGCGACGTGTCTGCTTGTGACAAGCGACGTTTTTAGCTCAACTTAGCTTACGCGGCTTGGCGGGCCGCAACGATTTTTACCGGTATGGACTTGTACGACGGCGTGCCCGAACGCTCGTCATGGTTTTCCAGCGCGACCAGCGAATTGCCTTCGGGGTAATACATCGCCACCGAGCCCTGGGCGATTTCGTAGGCCACCGCGGTGAAACCGCGCACCGCACGCAGATCGCTCCCGTTGGCCTGGCTCGCTACGGTTTCGATGTCAATGCGATCGCCGTGTTCAAGCCCGCGTGCCGCCAGATCGCCAGGATGGATAAAAATCACGTCGCGCCGGCCGGTGATGCCGCGGTAGCGGTCGTCCATGCCGTAGATCGTCGTGTTGTATTGATCGTGCGAGCGGATGGTGGTCAGGGTCAGCGCGTCCTTCGGTGCCGGGCCATCCTCTTCCAGTCCTTTGCCCACCAGGAAATGCGCCCGTTTGTCCGGGGTCATCCACACGCGCTCGCATGCGGCGAGGTAAAGACGAAAGCCGCCGGGCTGGCGCACGCGCTCGTTGAAATCCTTGAAGATCGGAAACACGGCCTCGATGCCGTCTCGGATCAGGTCGTAGTTGTCGACCATGGCCTGCCAGCCAACTTTCGATGCGGGCAGCGTCGCCAGCGCCATCATCGCGACAATCGCCGGCTCCGAACGCAGCGTCTGGGCGGCCGGCTTCAGCCGGCCCTGCGAGGCGTGAACCATCGACATCGAATCTTCCACGGTCACGGACTGGAAACCGCTGGCTTGCAGGTCGAGTTCGGTACGTCCCAGGCATGGCAGGATGATCGACTCCTTCGCCAGGATCAGATGCGAGCGGTTGAGTTTCGTCGCGATATGGACGGCTAGATCGAGTTTGCCCATCGCGGCAAACGTGGCATCCGGATCGGACATCGCCACCGCCAGATTGCCGCCCAGGCAGATCAGCGCCTTGGATCGACCGTCGCGGATCGCCTTGACCGCCTCCACGGCATCGTGGCCGTGTGCCTGCGGCGGCACGAAGCCATAATGCTTCTCGATGCCGGAGAGCAGCTCGTCGTTGGGCTTTTCGGTAATGCCGACGGTGCGGTCGCCCTGTACGTTGGAGTGCCCGCGCAGCGGACAGATACCGGCGCCTTCGCGGCCGATATTGCCGCGCATCAGCAGCAGGTTGGCAATGTGGTGCACGTTCTCGGTGCCGTGCTTGTGCTGGGTGATGCCCATGCCGTAACAGACGATAACGCGCTTGGCGTTGACGTATACCGCCGCCGCCGATTCGATGTCTGCGCGGGCCAGCCCGGACTTGCGTTCGATCGCCTCCCATGTCGTGGCGTTGAGATCCTCGCGCAGCGTGTCGAGCCCGACGGTATGCGTGGCGATAAAGTCATCGTCCAGTTTGCCGGGGCCGCCGGCGGCACGATCGTCGGCATCGGCGGCCAGCACGTATTTCATCATGCCTTTGAGTACGGCCACGTCGCCGCCGACCTTAACCTTATAATACGTGGTCGCCAGCGGCGTGGCATCGTTGGTCAGCATTTCGGCCGGACTCTGCGGCGAAACGAAACGCTGAAGGCCACGCTCGGGCAACGGATTGAACACAATGATCGGTACATCGCGCTTGGCCACTTCGCGCAATGTGCCGAGCATGCGTGGGTGATTGGTGCCTGGGTTATGGCCGATCGAAAACAGCGCATCGCAGTGATCAAAATCTTCCAGCGACACCGTGCCCTTGCCGATGCCGATCGACTGCGGCAGGCCAACGCTGGTGGCCTCATGACACATGTTGGAACAGTCGGGAAAGTTGTTGGTGCCGTATTCGCGCGCGAACAGCTGGTAGAGAAAGGCGGCTTCGTTCGAGGCGCGGCCCGAGGTATAGAACTCGGCCATGTTTGGATCGGGCAGGGCATTCAGACCGGCGGCGACGCGCTGCATCGCTTCGTCCCACGATATTTCAACAAACGTATCGCTGGCCTTGTCATAAGCCATGGGATGGGTCAGGCGGCCCTCGTTTTCCAGCGCATGGTCGTGCCAGTTCCATAGCTCGCTCACGGTATTCTTGGCAAAGAATTCCGGCGTCGCCCTTTTCGAGGTGGCTTCCCAGCTGACCGCCTTTGCGCCGTTCTAGCAAAACTCGAACGACGAGGTGTGCTTCGGATCGGGCCACGCACAGCCGGGGCAGTCAAAACCGTCCGGCTGGTTCATCCGCCGCATGGCCGAAGCCTCACGCAGCGGCGCCATTTGCTTGCTGATCGCGCCGGCCACCGCGCGCAACGCGCCCCAGCCGCCGGCTGCACCGGAATATTCGTTGACACCCGGAACTTTTTTATCGCTCATGCCATAACACCTTGATTCTCGATCGGCGGCCCAAGTAAAAGCCGGTTGCTGCATTCGCACACCATGCTACGGCAAGCGTCGAGGCGACGCGATTGATCCGTGGCGAAAGACTCAGCTCGCTGAAAGTTGTGAAAGTTGCGCCCGCGCCCGCTGCAGGTCTTCGGGCGTATCGACGTCCATGCCGTCACCGTCGGGAGCGACTAGTCGTTCGACGCGAAAGGCTTCGCGTTCGAGCAAGGCGCTGGCGCCGCGGGTGCCGGACCAATGCATCAAGGTATCGAAACAGTCGCGCGGAAACAGCACCGGCGGCCCGGCAATGCCCTGATGTTCGACAGCAAATATCAGTGACGGTGCGCTCTGATGGCGATGAAGCAGCGTGACAAGCCATTGCGCCGTCATCAGCGGTTGATCGGCAACGCAAACCAGCACGCCGCTGCTGCGGGGGAAACTTTGTTGCGCGGCCCGCACACCGGCGGCCAGCGAGCTGCCCATGCCTTCACCCCAGCTCGGGTGATTGACGACCAGCAACGGCAGATCGGCCAGTGCCGCGCTAACAAGATCGCCATGCGCACCCACCACCACGATAACCGGGGCGTTGCAGGCCAGCGCGGCCAGTGCCGCACGCCGCACCATCGGCTCGCCATCGATATCGGCCAGCTGCTTGATTCCGCCGTAGCGCCGACTTTCGCCGGCGGCGAGCAGTACGATTACGGCGGACGTGTGTTCTGGCAGAACGTCGTCGACATCGCTCATGTCAGTGAATAGCGCCCTGGTTGTCGCGTAGCGGCCCACCGCTGCGGCCATTGATCACCGCCATGATTTCAGCGGCAACGGCGAGCGCAATTTCCTCAGGGGTTTCCGAGCCGATATCCAGTCCCGCCGGCGCGTGCAGCGCCATGCCTTCGAGCAGGATCTCGCTGCGCATGCGGCCGACTCGTTCGCGCGAGCCCAGGGTGCCGAGGTAGGCAATGGAGGAACCGCGCAGCGCGGCGAGATAAGCCATGTCGCGTTCGAAATTGTGCGTCATCACCACCACCGAACTATGCGCATCGAGTGGAAGTGCGGCGCGCACCGTATCGGGCCCGGCGCACACGGCATGCAGCCCGGCGGGTAACTGAGTCGCATGCAACCGCGCAGGGTCGTGGTCGACGAGGGTGGTTTGCCAGCCCAGCGCATTGGCTACCGGCAACAGCGCGCGCGCGGCAGCACTGCTGCCGATCACGATCAAGGCATGCGGCGGGATAACCGGTTCGACCAGTACGTCCACTGCCCCGACGGATGAATTCAGGCGCAGGGTCAGCGCGCGTGAGGCATCGTTCGATGCCACGGCATCGAAGACCGCCTGCCGGAACGAAGCATCGTCGAAGCGGTCGTACAGAATGTCATCGCCGCTCCAGAGCAGGCGTTGAGGCATCACGACCTGATCATCGATGGCAAACAGCGTGGCCATGCGCGCGCTGCGTCGTTGATCAAGACAGCCAGCCAGCGTGTCGACAAAATCCATCGCCTGCGGTGCAGCCAGCGGCTCAAGCAATACTTCCAGCTCGCCGCCGCAGCCCATCTCCATCAATACGTCGAGTCCGGATTCGGCGTTATAGCTGATCAGTCGCGGTACGCCGCTGGTCATCATTTCCAGCGCGCGCATCACGATGTCGCGCTGCGGGCAGCCGCCGGAAAGCTCGCACACAACGTTGCCATCGGCCAGCACCAGCATGCGCGTGCCGGCCCGACGAAAGGTGGAACCGCGCGTGCGCACCAGGGTCGCCAGTGCCGCCTGCGGTTGCGCATCGTGCGAAAGGGCACGCAAGGCTGCAATCAGCGTGGCCAGTTCTTGCGCCGAATTCATCGATACCTCATGGAAAAGTCGAAAGGGACATGCGCTGCCAATGACGACAGGATAAGCCCGTGAGGGCCGGAACGTATCGAGCCGGCCAAGGTGAATGACCGGCTCGATAAGGACTGACCTGCGAAAGTGCCGGACTCAGGCGACTTTCGATACCAGCAGATCCTCGATGTGCACGGGCAAATCGCGCACGCGCACGCCGGTAGCGTGATAGACCGCGGCGGTTACCGCGGCGGCGAAGCCGGCCAGGCCGATCTCGCCGATGCCGCGTGCGCCCATCTCGTTGAGCCTGGTGTCGGGATGGTCAAGAAAAATCACGTCGATATCCGGCGAATCGGCGTGCGTGGCCATCACGTAATCGGCCAGGTTGCTGTTGATGGCCATGCCGTTGCGCGCGTCGTAATGGGTTTCCTCAAACAAGGCCATGCCAACGCCCATGACGATCGCGCCTTCGATCTGGTTACGGCCGGTGAGCGGGTTGATGATCTTGCCGGCGTCGATTGCGGTGACGACACGGCTGATGCGCAGCTGCGCGATGGCCGGCTCCCATGTCACCTCGACAAAATGGCAGCCGTACGAATGCGAGGAGTACTTGGGCTTTTTCTTGCCGAACGTTCCCTCGGCTTTGCCACGGCCTTCCACCTGTTTGTGCACTGCGCGCGCGAGTACGTCCTTGAACTCATCGCCGTCGTGGGGCGAATGACTTTTCCGGTGAACTCGACCTTGCGCAAACGCCAAGTCCTCGGGCCGGGCGTCGGCGAAAGACGGATCGTTTTCAACGGCGACCTTCAACAATTTCGCGATAGCTGCCCGGCAGGCTTCGGCAACCGCCGGCACCAGCGACGCAGTTGCCATGGAACCGCCGGACATCGGGCCCGACGGCAGGCCGGTATTGCCGATGGTCACTTCGACCTGGGCGGCATCGATGCCGATCAGCTCCGCCACCATTTGCGCCAGCACCGTATAGGTGCCGGTGCCGATATCCTGCGTACCCGAAATAACCTGTACGCGGCCGTCCGCTTTCATTACCACCTCGGCACTGGCATCGACGCTGGCGGCCTGCCAGCTGCATGCCGCCATTCCCCAGCCAAGTATCCGGCTGCCTTCGCGCATCGAGCCGACGACGGGATTGCGGCGTGACCAGCCAAACCTTTCGGCACCGGTGGTCAGGCATTCCTCGAGATGGCGGGACGAGAACGGGATGTTCTTGCTCTCGTCGATTTTCGGCTCGTTCCGCAGTCGCAGCTGCACCGGGTCCATCTTCAGCGCAACCGCCAACTCGTCCATCGCCGATTCGACCGCGAACAGGCCCGGCACAGCCCCAGGACCGCGCATCGACGTATTCGGGGCGATATCGCGTCGGCTGAACGCCGACGTCACGCGGAGGTTCGGTGTGCTGTAAAGAAACCCGGTCGCTTCGCCGCAGTCTTCCTTGGAATAGTCGAGGCGCGAACAGCTCTGGATGAAATCCTGCTGCAGCGATACCAGCTTGCCGTCTTTGCTGGCGCCCAAACGCATGTGTTGCTGAGTATTGGTGCGATGGCCGGTGTTGTGAAACATCATCTGCCGCGTCACTACCAGCTTGATCGGCTGCCCCAGATCACGAGCGGCAAACGCCGCCAGCAGCGCGTGCGTCCACGGCCACAGCTTGCTGCCGAAGCCCGAACCTAGGTACTCGGTAACGACGCGGATATTTTTCGGCGGCACGTCAAGCATGGTCGCCATCACCGCTTGGTGATTCATGATGGCCTGCGAGGTTTCATAGAGCGTAAAACGTTCGCCGTCCCACAAGGCCACGCTGGCATGCAGTTCGATCGGATTGTGCGTTTCCGGCGGCGTGGTATACGTCTGATCGATGGTGACCGCGGCCGACGCAAACGCCTTGTCAACGTCTCCGCGCTCACTATCGGTTTCCGGCGACTTGTCGGCATTCAAATGCATGCTGATTTCCGGTGTCTTCAGATGGCTGTAGTGCACGACAACCTTGTCCGCGGCTGCACTTGCCTGCTCGAACGTATCAGCAACAACCATCGCGACATATTGGCCGTAGTAGTGGACGGCCTTGTCGTGCAGCGGCGGCCGTCTTTCGTCGATCGATGCCTTGCTTGCCTTGGGCAGGCGTTTGAACGGGCCGACATTTTCGTGCGTATAAATTTTTTGTACGCCCGGCATGCCGGCGGCCAGCGTGCTGTCGATGGATTTGATCCGGCCGCTGGCAATGCGTGCGCAGACAGGCACCGCGTAAAGCATGCCGGGAAAATGAAAATCCGAGCTGTAGCGCGCGGCGCCGCTGACTTTGAGCGGCCCATCGACGCGAACCAGCGAGCGACCAATAGCGGGCAGGGTGGTTACGGAAGCTTTATGGGTGGCCATGATTTCGTCCTCACGTCGTATTTTTCGGGGCGGCAAGCGCCGGCGTCGCGCTGAACGTCAGTCCTGCGCTACGGTGCCGAGCACATGCGTCAGGCAGCGCTGCGCCAGATCGATCTTGAAGGCGTTTTCACTTTGCGGACGCGCATCACGCAGCGCCATCGCGGCGGCGGTGGAAAAATTCTCCGGCGTCGGCGAGCGGCCATGCAGCATTGTTTCCGCTTGCCTAGCGCGCCATGGCTTGGTTCCCACGCCGCCCAGTGCGATGCGAATATGGCTGATCTTGCCATCGTCGATGGCGCAGACCACGGCGGCTGAAGCAAGTGCAAATTCGTAGGAGGCGCGATCGCGCAGCTTGAGATAATGCGAACGAGCGCCTTCCGCTGGCGCCGGCAAGATCACGTGCGTGATGAGGTCACCGGGCTGCAGCACGGTTTCGCACTGCGGTGTATCACCGGGGAGCAGAAAGAAATCGTCGATGGGTATTTCGCGTTCGCCCTGGATGCCGCGCACAGCGACAACGGCGTCCAGTGCCGCCAATGCCACGTTCATATCGGACGGGTTGGTGGCGATGCAATGATCGCTGGTGCCGAGTATCGCCAAATTGCGGTTGGCGCCATCGATTGCGGAGCAACCGGTGCCGGGCTCACGTTTATTGCATGGCATGCTGGCGTCGCGGAAATAAGCGCAGCGCGTGCGCTGCAATAGGTTGCCGCCGGTGGTCGCCATATTGCGCAACTGGCCCGAGGCACCGGAGAGCAGGGCTTCGGACAGCACGGCGTAGTGGCGTTTTACCGTTGGGTGCTGCGCCAGATCAGCATTGCGAACGAGTGCGCCGATTTTCAGTCGCCCGTCTGCCAGATCTTCGACATCGGCAAGCGGCAGACCGTTGATGTCGATGACCTGCTGCGGTCGTTCGACGTTGAGCTTCATCAGGTCCAGCAGAGTCGTGCCGCCGGCAACAAACCGCACTTCGGCACCGTGCTGCGCCGTGGATGAGCTGGCGGCGGCATGAATGGCATGGCGAGCATCGGGTGCGCGGGAAAAGGCAAACGGTTCCATCACTTACTCCTCAGGCCTTGCGGACCTGCTGGATCGCCGCGACGATATTGGTGTATGCGCCGCAGCGGCATATGTTGCCGCTCATGGCTTCTTTTACATCGGCGTTGGCTGCGCCGCAGGGCTCGTTCAACAGTGCGGTAGCCGACATGATCTGACCCGAGGTGCAGTACCCGCACTGGTAGCCGTCGTGTTCCAGAAATGCCTGCTGCATCACATGCAGATTGCCCGGCTGCCCAAGGCCTTCAATCGTGGTGATCTCGTCACCCTCATGCATGGCCGCCAGACTGAGACATGCATTCACGCGCCGGCCGTTGACGTGCACCGTGCAGGCACCGCACTGGCCGTGATCGCAGCCTTTCTTGGTGCCGGTCAGCTGTAGGTGATCGCGCAACGCGTCGAGCAGCGTGGTTCTCGGATCGACGCGCAGGCTCTGACGAGCGCCATTGACCTGCAACGTAAGCGAGAGCGTGGTTGCCTCCGTATCGTCATGGGCGCTTTGCGATATCTGCCCGTACGCTGAATCAGGATTTGTCGCACAATCCGGCAAAGAGGGCCGGCGTGATTCTGGGCGATAGTGCGATGCTTTTTCGGACATGGCTGGCTCCTTGAGCTGGCGGGTTAACCGTTTTCGGTAGCTGTCCACCCAATAGCGGTCGGATGTACGCGCTCCGTCGCCATCGCGATGGGCGCAAGTCGCTCAATGCGAAAGAAGTTCCGGGGTGAAGCGGGGCGCTGACGACGGGTTCGAAGCTAACCACCTCAAAGTCAACTTGCGGTGAGGTCGCGTCAGGAGCTGACTGGCCGTTCAGACGACACTAGACATATGTTTACAAAAATATATTACATATATATACTATATATCGATTGAAACAACCAAGGGCGTATTCATCGTGACCAGCTTTGCTCCCACCGAACAGCGCATTGCTGTGACCTGCAAGCGTTACCCGGCATTTCCCAGGGGTACCGCCGTGCTGGCACGGTTGATCAAACACATTCACAAGGCGCTGCATGACGACGTCAACGCGCTGCTCAAGCCCTATGGAATCAATCATCCGGAATACAACCTTTTGATGATGATTTACGGCACCGAAAGCGGCACCATGCTCCCTTCGGAGCTGGCTGAAGCGGCCGGCGAAAAGTCGGCCAACATCACGCGACTCACCAACGAGCTTTGCCGAAAGAACCTTATTGATCGTGCCAGCAGTGCTGAGGATCGCCGCAAGGTCGATCTGACCTTGACGCCGGAAGGTTTCGCGCTGATCAAGCGGTTCATGCCCGATATCTGCGCCCTGCTTGAACGCCAGGGCAGCGACCTGAATGCCACCGAACAAAAACAGCTGGAAAAATTGCTGAAAAAAATGTCGAACGGTCTCGGCAGCTAAGGCGCAATCCAGTCATGTCCACTATCGCAGCCACCGTTGAAACCACCAGCACGCGCCGGATCCTTGCCGAGACGCTGCGTGATGAAGCGGGCGTGTGGCTGTTCGTTTTCAAAACCCTGCTGGCGTTCTATATCACCGGCTGGCTGGCGATGCGGTTCTCACTGCCACAGCCCGCGTCAGCCATGCTGACCGTGGTCATCGTCGCCAACCGGCAGTCCGGCATGGTGCTGGCCAAGGCGTTTTATCGCGGCATAGGCACGATAGCCGGCGCAATTGTCGCGATTTTGATCGTGGCGCTTTTTCCACAAGAGCGCGCTCTGTTTCTGGTGGCGTTGTCGCTGTGGATCGGAATCTGTGCCGGCGGCGCCACCTTGTACCGAAATTTCAAATCCTATGCGTTCGTGTTGGGCGGTTACACGGCGGCGATTGTGGCGCTCCCGGTGGTCGGCAATCCGCCCGGCGTATTCGACTCGGCGGTGGCCCGCATCAGCGAGGTGCTGCTGGCGTTGATGGTCAGCGGCGCGATCAACGATGTGGTATTTCCGAGCCGGATGCGCGACGTGCTTCGGCGCATCGCGCGCGAACAGTTTGCCAATTTCATCAATTTTGTTCAGGGCAGCACGGGCGGAAAAATTGCGCGTGAAGCGATGGAAAATGCGCATCTGCGTTTTGTGCGCGATGCGGTGACGCTGGAAGACCTGCGCAGTTCGGTGATTTTCGAAGATGCCGAAGCGCGCGCTCGAAGTGGCCATCTGCAGGCGTTCAATCAGCGCTTCATGGCTGCCTCAACCAGTTTTCAATCGCTGCATCATCTGATCAACCGGCTGCAGCGCAGCGGTCAGGACGCGTCGTCGAGGGCGCTCATCGCGCTGTATGCGCCGATTGGTGTCGCGCTGGATGGACCGATCGAGCCCGGCCTCGTTTCCACCAGCCTGTTGCCGCGTCTCGCCACGGCGCGACAGACGATGGAGCGTCAGGCGCCGATGTTGCGACACTCGTTGACCGACGTCTCGGACATGCGTGATTTCAACACCGGCGCCACGCTGCTGAACCGCTTTGCCGATGAGCTGTACGCCTATGTCGAAATGGCGGTGTCATTGCAGGCGCCGCGGCTGATCATGCGTTCGACCGAGCGCGTGCGCTTCGCGCGCAGCAATGATTTTGCGAGCGCGGGCGTGGCCGTGCTGCGCACAACGCTGACGATGCTGGCGCTGGGTGCGTTCTGGATCGGCTCTGCATGGCCGTTTGGTTCGACCGCGATGCTTATCGCCACGGTTTTCGCGGGCCTGTTCGCGACCATCGGCAACCCGGTGCAGGCCACCCGGTCCATTTTCCTGGGCTACGCCAGTGGCATGATCGCCGGCTTCGTCTGCGTCTTTTATGTGCTGACCAAGATGGACGGCTATTTGCTGCTGGTGGCAGGTTCAGCGCCGTTTCTGATGTTGGCCCTGACGCTGCTGATGCGCCCATCCATCGCTACCTACGGGCTGGGCTGCTCAATGGGTCTGGCCTACATTCTTGCCTTCAAGAATCCGATGGAGTTTGATCCGGCGCATTTCATCAACGACGCGATCGCGCAACTTGTCGGTATCGGCACGGCGGCCATAGCGTTTGTGGTGGTGCCGCCGGCGATCGGCAGCCTGTGGCTTCGGCGGCGCCAGCTTGAGCGCCTGCGCCGGCAGGTGACCCTGGCGGCCCGCGCACCGCTGCCCGGTCTGCGTGGTCGCTTCGAGAGCGTCAACCACGATCTTTTCAGCCAGGTAGTGGCGCAAACCCAGCGAGGCAGCAATGAGTCACGGGCCTTGATTGCCTGGACGCTCGCGGTGCATGAAACCGGCCGCGCGCTGATCGAATTGCGCAATGACATGGTGGCGCGTGAAATGCCTGAGCACATCCGTCGCCGCATCGACGAGGCGATTGAGGCGTTGGCTGCTTTTTATGATCATCCGGACCGCGGGGGCTACGCGCGTGCGCGCGAAATTCTGATCGCCGCGGTTGATGTCGCCGACGAAGATGCCAGTTCGCGCCCGCTGCTTGATCACCTTCATTTGATTCGCCTCGCCCTGCTGGACGGCGAGTCCGTGCTGGCCGAGTACATGCCGGTCGCCAAGGAGATTGTCGATGCCCCGTGAGATAGCTTTGGGTAATGCGCTGGTGCCGGGTCTGCTGGTGCTGTTTGTCCTGTCGCTGGCGCTGTTGTGGCTGCTCGACTGGGCGGCGGGTCGTTACGGTTTGTATCGTCTTGTGTGGCAGCCGCCGCTGTTTCGGCTAGCCGTTTTTGTCTGTGTATTTGGCGGCATCGCGCTGCTCTTGTTCTGAGTAATGAAGCCATGAAACTTGCCAGCTTGATCCGTTTTGCCGTGACCTTTGTCGTGCTGCTTGTCGCAGTGCTTGTCGCGCATACTTTGTGGAAGCACTACATGTACTCGCCATGGACGCGCGATGGTCGCGTGCGTGCCGAGATCGTGCGGATCGCACCGGATGTCTCCGGGCTGGTGACCCAGGTCAACGTGATCGACAACCAGACGGTGAAGAAGGGCGATCTGCTGTTCGTGATCGACCATGCGCGTTATCAGAATGCGGTGGACCTGGCCAAGGCCAACGTGGGCGCCGCCGAAGCTGCCGCCCGCGCAGCGAAGGCCAATGTCGAAGCGGCATCGGCCGGCGCGCTGCAGAGCCGTTCCAGCTATGACATGGCGGCCGAACAGTCCAGTCGCCGCCAGCGTCTGCATGACGTGGTGTCCGATGAAGACCGGGCGGATGCCCAATCGGTAGCGAACACCGCACGGGCCGGATTCAATCGTGCACAGGCCGGCATGGATCAGGCAATCGCCAGTGAGCAACAGGCACAGGCGGCGGTGACCCAGGCGCAGGTTGCGCTGGCGTCGGCGCAGCTCAATCTCGACCGCACGTCCGTGCGCGCACCGGCCGATGGTTACATCACCAATTTCGCCATTCGCGTGGGTGATTACGCCAGTGCCGGCGTGCCGCGCATGGCACTTATCGACAGCCACTCGTACTGGGTCTACGGCTATTTCGAGGAAACCAAATTGCCCCAGGTGCACGTAGGCGATTCGGTGGATATCCGACTGATGAGTGGCGGCGTGCATCTGCGCGGAACCATCCAGAGCATTGCCCGCGGCATTACCGATGCGGCCAATCCCACCGGCTCGGATTTGTTGTCCGACGTCAGCCCGGTGTTCAACTGGGTGCGGCTGGCGCAGCGCATACCGGTGCGGGTGAACATCGACACCGACCACATGCCCGCCGGAACGGTGCTTGCCGCAGGCATGACGGCGACCCTGATCGTGCATCCGCATAACGATAACGACCGGGTTTCCGTCGCGCCATGAATGATCGTCTTGCCACTGCGTTGAAAATGAAACGAGCCTCGCGCGTCTGGGTTTTTTCCGCGGCGATCGCGTCATGCGTTGCCTTGGCCGGCTGCGTCAGCAGCGGCGGTCTGCACACCACCGGCACGCTGACCGAAGCCAACAGCCTCAAGGCCGGGCAGAGCCTGACCGGTGTGTCGTTGAGTTCCACCGCGTGGCCGGCGCAGGACTGGTGGGTCGGTTTTGGTGATCCGCAGCTCACCGGGCTTATTGATGAGGCGCTGAAGAACAACCCGTCGCTGGCCGAAGCCGAAGCGCGCGCCCAACGCGCGCAGGCCGCCGCTGCCAGCCTCGATGCGGCGCGTGATCCGCAGGCCGATTTGGATGCCCAGGTCACCGGTGCACGACTGTCCAGCAAGGATCTGCTCTATCCCGAATACACGCTGGGCACCTTCGCCTGGGCCAAGTCGATAACCGCAGGTTTCTCCTGGAACCTTGATCTGTGGGGCGGCAAACGTGCTGCGTGGGAAGCGGCTCTCGGGCGCACCCGTGCGGCAGAGATCGATGCGCACGCAGCACGCATCCAGCTGTCGGTCAACGTGGCCCGCGCCTACGTGCGTCTGGGCTATGCGTTCGCGCAAAAAGACGTCGCTGATGCCGAACAAACGCGTGCCAGCGAATCGCTGAAATTTACTCGCCGCCTGGTGGAGGGCGGACTGGGCACCACACAACAGGCGTATCTGGCCGATTCCCAGGTAGCCAGTGCCGAGCAGCTGCAGGCACAAGCCGATCGTGCCATCGACGCCGCGCGCAGCAGCTTGTCTGTGCTGTTAGGGGAGGGCCCGGATCGCGGCCTCGCCATAAATCGCCCGCACCTGCTGGATACCGGCGCGGTGGTGCTGCCCGATCAGCTTCAGGTCGGCTTGCTCGGTCGACGCGCCGATCTGGTGGCCGCACGCTGGCAGGTCGAAGCCGCCGCCAAGGACATCAAGGCGACCAAGACCGAATTTTTGCCCAACATCAGCCTGACCGCGATGGCGGGCGTGGTCGCCCTCGGCGACAGCACCAACGTGTTTCAACTGCCGGCACGCACCTTCAGTATCGCCCCCGCGTTGAGTCTGCCGATCTTCGATGGCGGTCGCCTGCGGGCCAAGCTTTCTGCCACCGACTCGGTCTATGACGAGTCGGTCGCTCGCTACAACACCTTGCTGGTGGCGGCGATCAACGATGTGTCCGATCAGGTATCGGCGCTGACTTCGATACGCAAGCAGATAGCGCTGGAAAAACGTGCGCAAACGGATGCTCGCAAAAGCTGGGAACAGGCCATCACGGCCTACAAGGGCGGCGTCACCGGCCCGCTGACGCCGCTGATCAGCCGTCAGCAGCTGCTGCAGGCCGATCAGCGTACCGCGTCACTGGAAAGCCAGCAGGCCGATATATCGATCACGCTGATCGAGGCCCTTGGCGGCGGTTATAACGTGACCACTGCAACCGATCCGCAGGCGGCACAGGGGAAGAGCCATTGAAGCACTCGGCGCGATGATTAGGGTGTAAACCTCGTTTCACCTTTGACGGCTAGCGTGGCCCGATAATCGGCAACATCGAGCCACTATCGGAGAACAACGCATGATCGAAGTCCATCACCTCAACGAATCGCGTTCGCGCCGCATTACTTGGCTGTTGGAAGAACTTGGGCTCGAGTACAAGATCATCAAATATCAGCGTGATCCGAAAACCCGCCTGGCGCCGCCAGAGCTGTTGAAGATTCATCCGTTGGGCAAGGCCCCGGTCATCAAGGACGGTGACGAGGTCATTTTCGAATCCGGTGCGGTGGTGGAATATCTGATACGCCGATACGGAAAGGGTCGCCTGGCTCCGGCGCCGGATACGTCTGACTACAATCGCTATATCGAGTTTCTGCATTACGCCGAGGGCTCGGCCATGTTGCCGCTGATGCTCAAGTTCTATACGAGTCGTCTCGGTGACGCCGGTGAGCCATTAAAACCGCGTATTGCCAGTGAAATGCACAACCATCTGGGCTTTCTCAACGAGCAGCTGGCAAACCGCGACTACTTTGTCGGCAACGCGCTGACCGGAGCTGACGTGCAGCTTATTTTCGTTACGCAGTTCGCGGTCAAATTTTCGCCCGATGGCAGTTATCCTCATCTGGCCGCGTTCAACCAGCGCATGGCCGCCCGGCCGGCGTACCAGCGCGCGATAGAGAAGGGCGGCGAGTAGTCGATCCTGCGGGGGCACACAGTCAGGTCACGCCGAAGAATTTTCGAGGCTGTTTGATGTTGTAGCTTGCTAAGGTAGCGACCTGAGTATTCGTATCTGACGCTTTAATGATCAGGAGCCCGTGCATGCCCAAAGCATCTGATCTGCTGCCGACGACGCCCGCGCATTCGCGTGCCGTCGCGATTATCACCAGCGCAACCGTGCTGGCCCTGCTTTACTTCGGCAGAGAAGTGCTAGTTCCCATCACGCTGGCGCTTATCCTCAGTTTGCTGATTGCGCCCTTGGTCGGTGTCCTGCGACGGATTGGTCTGGGCCATGGTCCATCGGTCTTGATCGCGGTACTGGCACTCGTCATGTTCCTGGTCGGATTGGCCACGCTGATTGGCACGCAGGTGGTGCATGTCGGCACCAATCTGCCGCAGTACGAGCAGACCGTCCGCATCAAACTGCAAACGCTGAGTTCGCTCACCGCCGGTCGTATCGAAGCGGTGCAGGGCGAAGCGACAAAGGTATTGAGCCAGCTTTCCGACCATTCGGCCGATCAGCAGACAACGCCAAATGATGCGCTCCGTAATCCGGCTGCGGTCAACGGGGTTGTGCCGGTGGAAATACGCGCTGCGGCGCCCGGCGCGATGACCCTGATCACGCGGATCTTCTCGTCGATCTGGCCGCCCCTGCAAACTGCCGGCATCGTGCTGGTGGTGCTGATTTTCGTCCTGCTCGAACATGAAAGCCTGCGTGACCGGTTCATTCGTCTGGCCGGTGGTTCCGACCTGCGTGCGACGACCGCTGCCATCAACGATGCCGGCGAGCGTCTTTCGCGATTTTTCGTCTCGCAGTTTGCCGTTAACTTTGGCGTCGGCGCCGTCGTCTGGCTGGGGCTGATCATCATCGGCGTGCCGAACGCGCCGCTATGGGCGACGCTGACCGCCGTTTTGCGTTTCGTGCCGTATGTCGGCGTCTGGCTGGCAGCCATACCGGCCATGTTGCTCGCCGCTGCGGTCGATCCCGGGTGGTCGCCGACGCTGTTGACGATGGGGCTTTACATCGTTGTCGAGACGACGGCCGGGCAGTTGGTGGAGCCGCAGCTTTATGGTCATACCACCGGCCTTTCGCCGCTGGCGGTGGTGGTGGCGGCGATTTTCTGGAGCTGGTTGTGGGGGCCTATCGGGCTGATCATGTCGACGCCGTTGACGCTGTGCCTTGTCGTCGCCGGGCGACATGTAAAAGCGCTCAACCTGCTGGATATCCTGCTGGGCGATCTGCCGGCGCTGACCATGCCGCAGCGTTTTTATCAGCGAGCGTTGTCCGGCGACTCGGATGAAATCATCGCCAGCGCGCGCGTTTTTCTGAAGCGCAAATCATTCGCGGCCTATTGCGACTCCGTGCTGTTACCCGCCTTGCAGCTGACCCGCATCGACCTGACGAGCGGTGCCATCAATCGGGAGCAGCAGATCATTGTTCGAGGCGCCATCGTCCGGGTGATCGAGTCGCTGGGCAGTCATGCGCGCAAGCAGTCGCGCTGGCATCGCCGCGTCTCCGTCCTCGATGGTGCCAGCCTCGGCCAGCTGTTGCGGCAGCAGCGCGAGAGCGTCAGCGGTCGCTGGCAGGGACCGCTGGTGGTGGCACCGGGATCGGTCGTTTTGTGTACCGGGCTGGGAGCCACCGGCGACGATCTGGCCACGGAAATCCTCGCCCGCATCCTGCGTGATCTGAATATTGATGCGCGGCACCTTTCGATCGAGGACATCGAAGCGATCGAGGCCGATCCGCCGCCCGAAGTGACAGTAGGCGGTATATCGATGGTCTATATCGTCAGCGCATCATCGAATAATGAGCGAGCAAGCAGCGCGTCCGTTGCCGGCGAAATGCGCCGCCGCTTCCCGGATGCCTGCATTCTTGCCGTGTTTTTGCCCGAGCTGTTGGCGATGCCCGAAGTCATGCCGGTCGATCCCAATGTCAACCAAGTGGTAACGTCGCTGGAAGAGGCCGCGCAGCAAGCGATAGCCCGGTTTCCGGGCAGCGCCAAAATCGGCGAGGGATGATTGCTCAAGGGACTCAGCGAAGTGAAGGTTGAGCAGCGACGGGGCCAGTAAAGCTCTACGCCTCGACATCAGCGCACTTAGCGCGCGGACTACTTGCCTGCGGAAGATCAGCAGCAGCGTGCGGCCGCGGCTGGCTGCGCCGCTGATCACTCATTCCGCATCGGTTTGTAATTTGGTAGGCTCAAAACGAACGGGGGCGTTATATGGAAATGCGTATTTTCTGGTCGGTGTTGGCCGCGCTGGTCGTGTTCGCGTTGGTAAGCACGGGATTCAACGCGCTAGCGCAACATAGGCACCAACAAGAGGCTGAGGAAGCGGCGCAGGTTGTTTTCCAGCAGATGAGTGCCGCTGCACAAGCAGAACGTCAGCTGTCCATCGACGACTCAACCGTGCGTAAACGGAGCGCGGCTGCGGATTTTGATCGTAGAACTCTAAATTCCAGCGAGCGCTGCGTCGATAGCTCGGTGGTTCGCGCCCAAGGTCACGACAATCAGCAGATTGGGATCATCGAAAACCCGGTCAATTGTGTCGGTGGCGTGGCCGATCAGCCCATACGAAGAGCTCGATGATTACTCTTATTGGTGCAGGCCTGATAACTGCTTTAGCGCCCTAGATCCTTGAACGGGTCACCTTTTTCCGGCTGCATTTGGTCTATTGATCACGGCATCCGACACCGGCCAGCTTTCCAGTAACGAATCATCCGCCTCGCGGAAACTATCGGGTGCAATGTGCCGAGTGAGCGCAGAACGAGCATGTCATGTTCGATAACGGTTTTTAATTTACAGCCTTATTTTTCAATAATTTAAATTTCAATGGACTCATGTTTACCTCGTGATATTAGGAGGTAACAATTAGTCCATTCCAGAAAAGTCTCGTTCGGCTCCATCTTGGCCTGAATGTTTAATTTGCCCGTGCACGGTGCCTGTCGATTAGTAAAATTCCAGAGTTTTAACGTCTTAACAATCCCTAGCTTTGTTTTTCGATTGTTAGGCGGCACAGCGTTTAGGGCCGATCGCGGCATATAAGCCGAATATTCAAAAGCCATCGGATGCTTTTTTCATTGGCGTTCGAGACCGAGCCGGTACGGCAGCTAACAAGCAGCCGAGGCAAGACAATTTAGAAGTAACCACATGCGACCTAAAGTGCGATGAAACAGGCTATTTTTACCGAAGCACTAGAAATGTCGTCACAAAATAAAATATTGGCGTGCGATGAAACAGGCTATTTTTAAATTCAAAAGATTAGTAAATTCAGGCAGTTCGAAGAATTGTTATATCGTAAGAAAATGTTGAAAAAAAAATTTCTTTTTTTCAAAAAAAAATCGGGGCAAAATTTGGTCGACCGCCTGTTGCTTGTATGGAGCCATAGATGGAAAGCCAGCCTCAGCTCGAACCACTCAAGCTTTCGAAGGCAGATTTTTTCCGTTCAAACGTCTTTATTACGTGGTCGGCTAAAGTTAACCGCGAAGTGCGTTTAATCGGGCCGGCTCAGTTTGATGCGTGGCTTCTTCTGGAGTTTGATTCCGAGATATCAAGTTTCTGCGAGCGTCCGCCCCTCGCGATCGAGATGAGAAACACCGCACGCTCATCCCGGCCGGTGGACTTTTGGATTCATACGCGACGGGACAAGCAGTTGGGGATTGTTCTATATGACGGGTCACAACGTCGCGAACACGCATTGCCATTGGAAGTCCTGCAAAGTTCGTTGCAAGCCAGCGAATTGCCGTGTGATCTATGGCTTGCGTCTGACCTTCGCCAACGCGCCGTGTATATGCGTAACCTCAAGCAAATGCAGCCGTATATGGCCGTTGAAAACCAAAGGGACATCTATCTCGAAGACACGGTCCTGCACAGCCTGAAGGAGCTGCCATCGACCTGGGAGCGTCTTTTCGCTTTAGTGCCGCCGATGCCTAGGCAAGCCTTTGATAGCTGCATCGTGAGGCTCATACATCAAGGGCGAATTACTAGCGACTTAGAAACCTATCCGCTCTCTTCTCAAACATTGCTGAGTTTGAAATGAGTTTCGCTGAGCGTTTGGCATTCGCTCCCGAACTTCGTGATATCACGACGTGGCCAACGCCTCGCCCGGGCAGGTTGTCAACAGCATCGAGTCAACTCTATGAGCGGCGTAAATCCGCGGTTGCCGCGTACCTTACAGGGGCGTCGTTGAAAAGTATCCACACCCATTTCGGCGTAAGTAAAGCAGAGCTATATCGGCTTATTGAGCGTTGTCTTACAGACAATGGCAGCGCGGGCATTACAGGATTTCAAGCGCTTGTGCCTGGGTACGCCGTCGCCCGCTACACGCGCACGCGATCGATAGACTACGCTAGCGCCAAGGCTGGTAAAGGATTGGTTGGTGCGTTGTCACAGCTCATAGCAGAGAGCGAGGAGTTGTCAAGCTACATTGAGAAAAAGGCCCTTCATTCCAACGCACATTCAGCGTCATCGATTGCTAAAGGAATTCATAAGGAATTTCTAAAACGATGCGCAAAAATCCGAGCACCTAATCAGTATCCATTTGTTACCAAAGATAAGGGCGCGCGCGCGTTAGTTCAGTATATCCAACGGCTGCAAGAACAGTGCTTTGCAAGCTCGGTTGAAGCGAAGTCAGCTGCCGAACGTGAGCAAAAGCTACCGTTAACTGGCCAGCCCACCAGTGCACCGCTGTTGCGCCCGTACGAGGAGACTGAGCACGACGGCCACAATGGTGATTTTTACTTCGTAATTAAGACGCGCGGACTTCAAAATGAGTGGATCACCAGTGCACCCCTACGGATTTGGTTGCTCTTACTGATCTGCCGATCAAGCCGGGCAATTCTCGGCTACAGCTACCGGTTTGGTAGCACGAACTACAGCGCGATTGAAGTGATGCGATCCATCGCGTTTGCAATTCGGCCTTGGGTTCCCAAAGAACTTACGCTCCCGCAACTTCGCTACAACGAAGGCGCGGGATTTCCATCGAGCGCCGTTCCCAGCTGTGAGGGACGCTTGGTCGACATGGTTTTCTTCGATAACGGCACATCCAATCGCGCTCACATTCCGGTTCGTGCCTTAACGCGAACGATGGGTGCGACGGTGAATTTCGGCCGCGTCGGAACACCAACGGCTCGACCGTTTATCGAGCGTCTTAATCAGACGCTCGAGACGACAGGCTTTCGCCGCCTTCCGGTCGGGTTTGATCCAAATGCGCCGGATGAAGAGCGCGCTAAGGCGCACAAAGTGGCTGAGCGATACGCACTAACCATCGATGAATTCGAACAAGTGATCGATGTCATGCTCGCCAACTACAATGCTCAGCCGCATTCGTCGCTGGCCAATCGAAGTCCGCTTCAATTCATTGCATCGTGGGATGCGCATAGCTTTGCCCCCATTCGGCGCACTCCTGATGCTAGCGCGTTTGCCACGCAACTTTTACGCGTTGAGGTGGAGAAAACTATCAAGGGACCGGCAGGTCGCTCGCCCTATGTCGAAGCCTGGAACGTACGCTACTCCAATGACGCATTGCGAAAAATGCAGCACCTTGTCGGGAAGAAAATCCGCCTAGTTGCCGAGGTTGATGGCGACATGCGCTTTATAAGGGGGTTTGTTTGCTCTGGTGCTCGGTTTATCGATATTGGCGTACTTCGGGCAGCGTCCCCGTGGCATCTGACCGCGCATACGTTGGAACAGCGACGAATCATTTGCAAGGAGCAACGGATTCACCCCTTCGCGGTGCCACCGGGCACCGATATGGTTATGGCGTTTCAAGCGTTGAAACAACGGCAAGCGCGGGACCATAAAGCGTCCGCCAATAAGCTCGTCCACTTTGGCGCAGTGGTTTCCCCGCAACGTCCTGCAGTCGATCCACGAACGGCCCGTAAACGAGTGTCCGAAAAAGAGTGGATCAAACTATAGGAGCACTTATGCATCCGGTTGAATCAGGACGCTATGTTATACCGACGATCGCGCTTGAAGAGTTTGTCAACGTGATCTGTTCGTGGATAAGAACAAACATCTTGGGCGGCTTGGTCCCGGGGAAGCAGCGCGTCGGCAAGAGTGTCGCCATCAAATATTTTGCCGAAAATCATAAGCAGTGGTTGGGTCGAAGCGTCGGCGTGGTGTCTCTTGAGGTGCGATATCACCGACAGACATCGGAACCGATGTTTTTTTCCGACCTCCTCGAATCACTGGGTTTCCCCTCGGATAAAAGGCGCTTACCCGACGTGCGCAATCTGCTTATTGGCAGGCTAGTGCAGGCGAGCGCAAGTGCTGAATCTAAAAAGATCGTGATCTTTTTAGATGAATCACAATTATTGGATGATCACATGTTTAAGCTTTTGATCGGCGTGCACAACCAACTTGTGAGTCAATATGAGATAAGTGTTTTGTGGGTGCTGGTCGGGCAGCCCGAGTTAGAAGGGTATGTGGCGACGTACGTTGCGCAAGGAGCGGGGCAGGTGATTGGTCGATTCATGACGGACACTTACGTGTTTCAACCGTTGTCTGAGATAAATGACTTTCAGAAAGCCCTGGAATGCTATGACAGGGAACTACGCCATCCAAAGGATGGTGCGTCGTACACGGAGCATTTTGCGCCTGAAGCGGTTGCGAGAGGCTGGTCGTTGGCCGCTCAGTCAACTTTGATCTGGAATGAGGTGGATCTGGCTCGTACTGAAGCCGGCTTGCCAACCAGCAATGGCATGACGATGCAAGGGTTTACAACGTTAATGAATTACATATTGCGTCGCTATTTGCCGGCGATGACGCCCTCGACCGGTTTGACGTCAATGATGGTTCGAGAGTCAATCCTGATGACCAATTGCTTGATCTTTGAGCAACAAGAAGCGTTATTAACCATCAACCGGAACCACGGTCCTAAGTGATCACCGATGGCGCAGCACGAACGAGAACGGGAGTATTTCTGCCGTCGATTTTGTGAGCTGAATTTTAGGTTCAACGTGCGCATCTGTGAGGACTCGATGATGCCCGACCTTTCTCAAAATGAACGCAATTCGTTGATCGGCGCAGATACTTTATCGCGCCCGTATGAATCACTTTATGCGTATGTTTCTCGATTGATTCGAGGGAATATGCTGAGCGAAAGGGAAATCAAGAAACTTCTGCCAGTCGACTGGCTGGCAATGGCGTTTAATCCTGCTCAACGGATCGAGGCGACGCTGCGCAATAGCTTGGTCGCGCAAGGGGTCAAGCCGGCGGACGTGGATATCAAAGCCTCCACGCGGACTTGGATACCTTTCACAAGTTTGAGCAGCGTTCCTGAAGGGGCGTTGAGAGGATGTCCGGCGTGCTTTGCTAAAGGCTTTCACAGCTTGGCGTTTCAAAGTGATCTGTTACTGCATTGCCCGGTACATCATGTTGAATTGTCACATCACTGTCCTGAGTGCGGTGCGCCCTTAGTATGGAGGGCTGGGTCCCCAAGTCGAAAAACATTCCGCTGCTCCAGGGGCTGTGAACTCCGACGAGATCTTTACAGTGACCTCGGCGAGAATGCATTAATAGAATTAAACCAAGCATTTGGAAAGCACCACAGTTCAATCAAGGTGCTGGTCGACCGATTGCTATTCCTGTCTGGTCCCATTTACACAAGTTATCCGCCCTACGAAGCATTGCGCGCGCTGGGTACCCCTTTGGCTCCATCAAGGGGTTTGCTACAAGGAGTGTGCAACGTTGCACGCCGCATTGTTCTCAACCTTCCAGCGTTTGACCACATGGATCCTGGCAGCGATCCGATCTGGCGTATTCAAATAAGTCCATGGGCCGACACCGTCCGCTTGACTGGCGAAAATCCGCTCAAAACGATGGGAGAGCGTTTCAGGAGGGGTAGCTACCACACGCAACTCCCGTTAGCCGACTGCAAGGAATTTGCCGGTTGGCTACAAACTGCGCCGGGGCTCTTGGCACTACAAAAGAAATATGGCTGGGCGTTAGTACAAACCAACAAGCAGGTCGTGGAAATTCCTTCCTGGGTAATGCCTTCGTCGGAATTTCTAGCTCTCGGTCAATTGTTTGATCAGAAAGCTGATCCAGAAGTTGTGGTCGGCCATTATCAAGTATTGCTCAAAGAGGCAATCATTCGAGGCTATGATCGACTGGCGGCGTCGCAGGATTTGTCTAATGAATCATCTGACGCGATCAGTCTTGCGGAGTCTATGGACGGGGTTGTTCAATTGAATGACGAACTATTCCGCATATTCGGATCAGTACATAGACAAGAAGCTACCTTGGCAATGTGGCATGACCATGTAGATCAAGTGGGAAGTCCAGATGAGTAGGGATGTTTATTGCTGTTTTTACTTCGCACCACTTACAGTGCAATAGAAAATATACCGGCGAGCTTGGTTGCGCGGTTCCAAAGTAGATGTTTTTTATGAGTGGTGGCTCGCTGGCGTATTTCGCGCCACGCCGCTGCTGACAATTGAAGGGCTAGACAATGCACACTTATACGCAAATTTTTCTCCAGCGCTGACCGTGTCTGGCGTTCTCTATTCGTCGCCCGCAGCTTTAAGCAACGCATCTTTTTCGGCGATGGGTAACTTGTTGAACGCAAGAATCATACGGGCTAAGCGTTCATCTTCTGCAAACAGGTAGGCTGTAGGAACGGCTAATGTTTCAGCGAGGCGTTGGATGGTTGCCAAGTCTGGCTCATGGACGCCGAGCTCATAACGATTAATGCGGGTACTCGCCACCGATGAGTCCAATCCTGCCTGAATGCCAAGTTGTTTTTGAGAAAGTTGCTTTTGTGCACGAGCGTCTTTAAGGCGATGCTGAAATACCAGCCGAATATCATTTCGTCGAGCCATGTTAAGAACCAGGAGAGGGAAGGCCTCTACGAGATTCGTAACTTCTGAGCTCCCTCGATACTACGAGTTTCGTAGTTACCTGCGCAAGCCCCTGCTTTCATCGTTTCCCAAGCGTTTTGGGCCCTTTGATGCGAAGTGGCGTTGCTTTGATTGGCACTAAATACTACGATTGGCGTAGCTTATTTGCGTTCTGAATACGTTTGTCCATTGGTAAAATGGAGGTCGCGGATGCGCTTAGAACTCGTGTGCGGCGAAGAGTGGACTATCGCGGTGGATCTCGACGCACGCGTCCATGAGGCATTGGAGCTGCAACGTGAGCGTGCGCTGCAGGCGGATAGCGACTACGTGTTTTCCTATCGGCTTTCGCTCTTCATTTCGAAATCAATTGCCGAATTTCTGGACGCAGATCTCCATTTACCCACCCGCGGCCAGATTGCATACGCGACAGATATAGCGCGAGAAATTGGTATCTCACTTCCCGTCGACGTCTTGCGTTATCGCGGTTCGGCACATGAATTTATCAGTCGCTTCGAAAACGCTTTCAAAGTGAGTAGACAGCGATTAGGCGCATTAGCAGAAGACCCCAAGGATAGTTCTTCGTAAATAGACCTCTGTCAGTTTGCCTTGAATACTGATCGCTTCAGACCAACCCTTGGACACCAAATGCGCGGACATTTGCTCAACCGGCGGCGTCAGAGTGGGAGTCTCGCGCATAAGATGACGCGAGGCGATATCTTCAATCTTGATTGCTTGCCCACATCATCGCCCGGGCGCACTCTTGCGCGCGTTTACGCGGCTTTGCGGGGTGAGTTCGACGTGACGTGCCTGGAACCTGACGAGCTCTTGCTATTTGAGGATATGTTCATCGAGAGGGAAATGAACCCGAAGCCTCAAAACGACCGATTTGTCGACAAAATGCGAGCCGAAGGTGGTTACGTGGGTGACGACATATACGGACGCCTAGTGCGAACCTTGGCGGGCGGCGGCGTTGAGATACTTGATGATAATCCCGACTAGGGAGCTAATAGGCATCGTTCAAGCTCCGGCCGAAAGGTAGTGGCTATGCAATTTCACTATCGGATATTGAGGTTTAAAAGACCTCGACGTGTGTTGAGGAGAGCTTGGGCTAATTGCAGGCTATCTAGCTGCCTCTAGTGTGTAATCCCACAGAAGAGCCAGAACCCGCAGCATGTATTCGAGGCGGTGCAGGCGGGTGATTAGGAAGCGTTATCACGGGTGGCGCACAGAGATTACTTTTACCCAATGTTCTTCGTTATTCGGGTATGCATGATCAAAGGTATGGCGTACGCCGAAGAATCCCTTCAGGAGATCCGTGGATTGTTTGTTTATACCCGTAGCCAAAATTTAAGCTCTACTTGTCCTCTTCGTTGTCGTTTTCTTTTTTGTCGTGGCTTTAGCGGGCAATTTTTTTCCTGCGGATTCAATCAAAAGACTCTCGGCAGTCACACCCCGCTTCTTGATTGCTGCTACAAACCATAACGGCCGCTTACCGCGCCCGGACCAAGTCTTAGTCGGATCACTAGGATCACGGTACTTTGACGCCACAGGACCCTTTTTCCCAGTTGCTTTTTTGCCACTGCGGCTTGGATAAACTTCAACCAAAGTAAGACCGCTGATATTGAGTAGCGCATCAATCTTCTTCCGTACATCTTGGACAAGGTTCGAGCGTGCTGACTCCAAGCGTGATTGGGCTTCGGCGATGACAGTCTGCAGTTCTCGCGGAGAGAGGTTTTCGAGGTTGAGTGCCATGGTTTTTCCATTTTGAGTCGTATATCAAAGCTTGGCTAGCATGTAAAAAAATCCTAGCTTCGGCCTGCGGCTTTTATTGGCACGGAAACAAGAGCTAACTCTCTTAGAGGAGCCATATCGTTGGTTGGGACGATGCCATTCTCTAAAATATGAAATAGCAAAGATGTGCCAAAAAGCAATCTTTGACGCCGTGTATCACACAGGGTAGTGGATAACAATTACAGACGAATACTCGGCATGCGGCCGCTACGCGGTAAAGAAATAACGATGCGCGTTTCCGTTCCCGGCGCACTGTGGATGCGTAATTTTGCACCTACTGAAGCCGCACGCTCGTGCATACCGCGAAGACCCCATCTTCCTGCCTTACCTCCGGCACCAAGAATGTCCGGCGGAATACCAGAACCGTTATCGGCGATCACCAGCCGCAGGTTGCGCCAGCCAAAGTTTATTTCTACGCGTATGGCGGATGCGCCGGAGTGACAAGAGGCGTTAAGCAGGGCTTCGCGAGCTATCCAGCGGAGCTCCTCGGACACCTCAATAGAGACTGGCCAAGGCTTTCCTTTACATAGTAATTCAACGGGAGTCGCGCAATTTTCGGGTAGGTTTGAGATCAATTCATCCATCAAATCGTGGATGTCGCCTTTAGGCTCGCCCAGTGCTCTGAGTTGATCGATCCGCTCTCGTCCTTTGGTCAAAGCAAGTTTTGCGTGATCAACGGCCCGGCCGACGCTTTCCCGTGCAGGCTCACTGGCGTCATCTCGTGTGGCCGAAACGACAAGAACCAGCGCCTGCATGTCCTGGAAAATTGTGTCATGCAACTCGCGTGCGATTCGTTCGCGCTCTGCATGTCGCTCAACCACTTGGCGAACGAGGGCGCGGCGAACTTGATCTATATGGCGGCGGTACGCAAGAAAGATGAGCAGCAGAGCAATTGCCACCACGGCGAATTGAAAAACGGCTGTCTGGTAAAAGGCCGCCGGAATTCGAACCGATGCAGTCGCGCCGATCGTATTCCAGACTCCGTCTTCGTTGGATGCGATGACCTGAAATACATACTTGCCTGGCCGAAGGTTGCTGTAGTCTGCTTCGCGTCGATCCCCCCCGTTTTGCCATTGGCTATCGACTCCGCTCAACCGGTATCGAAACCTCGCCCGATCGGCGTCGCCGAGCACGGCAGCTGTGAATACGAAACGCAACAGATGTGTGTCGCGTGGAACATTCAGCGCGCCTTGCCGCAAGACGTTCTTTCCGTCGGCAAAAACTGACGTCAGGTGGACGGGAGGGGGAGTGTGATTGACCGGAAGATGACGAAAGTCCAACCACGCCAAACCACCAGTGGAGGCAAACCAGAGGCGTCCATCACCGCCTTTTACGAGGGTGGGATGACCGAGGCTGATTTGCGCGGCACCGGGCATGCCTTCCCCTTGGCCAATGACCCTCATAGGCACGGGGCGATCGGGATTGGCTAAAGCCGCCAGCAAATCGCGGCCGTCGACGCGCACGGCGCCGGCGCTTCCATTGAGCCACAACGCGCCGTCTGGCGTGCGCACCATGCCTGATATGCCGCGAACCGCTTCAGGATCGTCGAATTTAAGACTTTGAAAACGATTTCCAATCAGTGCTGCTACGCCCCGCTCGCCACCGACGAGGATGGGTTGCCCCGGGAGGATGCTCTCGACCGTGCCAGTCTGGAGACCTTGTTGTTCGCCGAAGGTGTTGACTGTGCCGTTTTCGACGATGGAAAAGGCGTTGTCGAAGTAACCCATCAGAAGGTGCCCATGGACGTCAGTCGCGAGCGTCACTGGCGGTGTTTTTCGAACCGCCTTAAGTCCTCCGCCAATGGTCCACTGAGTGCCCAATAACTTGTGCAGCGGCTGGCCTCGGTAGACAAACCAAAGCGCTCCCTCGCCGTCCCGGGCGATGCTGAAAGTTCGCCCTTGAAAGGGACCAGTGGCAGAAGGCAACGGTGTAAAAACACCTTGGTAGAATCGCCACGTGCCATCTTCACCGGATAACAGGATAGAGCCGTCATTATCCGCAAGGGCCGCTGAGATATTTTTCTGGAACGTGCCAACACGTTCCGGACTGCCATCTGTAAGGTGCCACCAGTAATTACGCAGGGTGGATTCGCTGGATGTGCCCATCCAGACGTTCCCATCGTTTCCCGCCACCAAGGTGAAGTGGGCGGGTGCATCGGGAACGGGAACTTGAACAGCGATGTTGCGTCGAAAACGATCAATGCCTCCGGGGGTGGCGACCCAGATGTTGCCATCGCGATCCTCCATCACGCCGCCAGCTGCGGAGGACGACATGCCAGTGTCAAAGCGGGACGCGATGACTGCATTGCTCAGCGCTTCCGGTGATCCCTGGAAAGCCAACGGGTTCGTTACGCGGCAGATGCCGGAGGGGCAGGCGGCCCGCCAATACGCGCCAAATCGATCAACGATTCTGACGTTGTCGTTGCCGTTTGTGCTTGGAAGCTTGTGCGGCATCGATCCGGGATAGTACCCAAAGCCGGTCTTGCCGTTGTTGAACCACAGTCGCCCGTCGGCCGCGAGGCCAATGGATCCGTTGACCAAATCGCTGTGAGGGTCAACGATAAAACGAACCGCTCGCTTTTTTAGTTCCAGCAAGTGTTTCGTAGTGCATACCCAGATGTTGCCTTCAGCATCAGTCATCGCGTCAGTAACATCGGCACCGTCGAACTGCCATGAGGCAGTTAAGGGCACGAGACGACCATGATCAAGAACAAAGATCGATGAGTTATCGAACGCAAACACGCGTCCATCGCCATCTTCCAGGAACGTATCAATGATATGACCTACGGGAAGCGGGATGACTTGCGCCGGGGCGTCGCCACCGCCGCGCAGAACCGCAACCCGTCCGGAAGCTAAAGATAGCCAGACATCCCCTGAAGGAGCGGCGTAGATATGGACAACATTCCGCGAAGTCACGTCATCCGAGGAAAAAGGATCGCGGCGCTCAAACGTTTTACCGTCGAAACGGTAAAGTCCACTGGGTGTGGCAAGCCAAAGCCAGCCATCGCGTCCCTGACTCAATCCGGCAATACCCGCAGGAGCACCGTCTTTTTGCGTCCAAGCCGTATGCGTGTAATAGGTCGCCAGGGGCTCTTGGGCAATAGGTGGGGATGACGCAAAAACACGCGTCGCCAATAGCGCAAACAGAAGGAAGCCCCAGCGCCCCATCATCCCTACCATTGCAGCGTCGCCTAATTCTCGCGGGAGGACCAGACTAGCTCCGTCTTCGGAAACTCAATTGCGTAAGCCTACGCCAACGATAAGCGCAAGCTCAAGGACGGTTAGCTCTCTACAAAGGACGGTGTTTGTAAATCAAGCTGTGATCCACGCCATGAGTTGCCACTAGCTATTGGCAAAGGCGAGTAAATCAGCATTGAGTTTGTCCGCTTGCGTCTGTGCAAGGCCATGTGGTGCACCCGGATACACTTTCAGGGTTCCGCGCTTGACGAGTTTTACGCCGAGTCGCGCAGAATCGTCGATCGGTACGATTTGATCGTCGTCGCCGTGAATAAATAAAACCGGAACATCAATTTTTTTGAGATCCCCGGTGAAATCCACCTCTGAAAACTGCTCGATGCAGTCGTACTGACCTTTCAAGCCGCCCGACATGCCCATGAGCCAAAAGGAGTTCCTGAGGCCTTCGGACACTTTTGCGTTGGAGCGGTTGAAGCCGTAGAAGGGGAGACTGAGATCTTTGTAAAACTGGGAGCGATCCTCCCACGTGCCTTGGCGTATGGCATCAAACACGGATCGGTCCAACCCATGAGGATTGTTCGACGTTTTGAGCATCAAAGGCGGTACCGCTCCGACCAGAACGGCTTTGGAAACGCGTGAGGTCCCGTGCCGTCCGAGGTAATGAGCCACCTCACCGCCGCCCGTCGAGTGGCCCACGAGAACGGCGTCATGAAGGTCCAACTTCTCAATGAGCTCAGCCAAATCATCGGCGTAGGTATCCATGTCGTTGCCAGTGAAGGTCTGTGTTGATCGACCATGGCTGCGACGGTCATGCGCGATGGCTCGAAACCCATGTTCGGCCATGAACATGAGCTGCTGATCCCATGCGTCTGCATTGAGTGGCCAGCCGTGAGAAAAGACAACGGAGCGACCCGTTCCCCAGTCTTTGTAAAAAATCGTTGCGCCATCGCGAGTGGTAAATGTGTTACGCATTGCATGAGTCCTTGTTTGTGAGTGCTGAGGTGTTTTGTGGGGCGAGCTCGAAAAAGCGCTGCTGGGCGTAACCGCAGCCAACATCAAAGCGCCAGTGGCGAAAGTTGCGCCAACCAACACTTGCCTTCTCTCTGGAAGTTCCGGTCCGTTTTTGTCTTTGGAACTGCTCATGTCCGCCCCTCCCCGGGTGATGGGAGCCGACTATCCCGCTGTGTGGAGAGGCCTTCAATACCCGTATGGGTATAACTTTCGCTGCGAAGCTAATCGCGATCGTTTCCGCTATGCGTTGCGAAATTGAGCAAGCATGGATTGGCTCTATAAGCTCACTGTTTGCGGCCGTTAGGCGTTCAGACGGTCAGATCTCTTGTTCTGGCGCGCTAGGCATCGGTCAATTCTGAGACGCTCACTTGCTGCACCGAAAGTCAAGGCGGCTTGGCATGGCTGGCTGCTCGTCGCTATACAACTGCGGTGAAATACCCATTCGCTTGACTAAGTGAGGACAAAACATGAAATCGTTCGTAGGTGTCGCCATGGCTGGAGCGCTGTGTTTCTGCGGCGCTTCGCCAGCTTTTGATGTGTCGATGCAGGCTGCGCCAGTTAAACCCATGGCAGCAAAGCCAGGGTCAAGTACGAGTTTCGATTTCGTGTCGAAATTTAATGACGAGGCATACCATGTGGAGGTGTATGTCCCTAAGGACGAAGCTGCTGATCACGGACATCCCGTTCTCTATCTTCTTGATGGAAATGTTCTATTTGGAACTTTCGCCGCAGCCGAGAAAAACAGATCGCAGGCTGGAGAAATCGAGTCCGCGGTCATCGTCGGGATTGAAAGCGGGACGGGGACAAAGGAAGCAGATCGGACCTACGACTTCACTTATTCCGATCTCTCCCCTCGCGAAAAGGAGATCGTCGTGGATCTAGGTTCCAACCCTAGATTCGGCGGTTACGATAAATTTTTCCAAGTCATTGAGAACGAAATTAAGCCAAAGGTGGCTCAATTGGCGGCGGTCAACAATGACCGCGCGGTATTGTTTGGATGGTCGCTCGGCGGACTATTTGTTATTCACACGATGCTTGAGCATCCGACTTCGTTTAGTGCGTATGCCGCTCTCAGCCCATCGCTTTGGCGAGACAATAGATCCGCGTTCCGTGACATACCGGCCTTCGAAAAGCGTGTCAGCGAGACTGATCAGCATTCACGTCTCTTTGTAGGCGTCGGTGGCCTCGAAGAAGAGCTCAGTCCAGCGCTGTTGAGTTGGCCTGTGGACCACAAAAAGTTTGCTTTGGAGATGAAGTACGCGCGCATGGTCGGCAATGCAAAGGATTTTGCTGAAGACGTCCAACCTTTCTTCGCGAAAAAACACCTCGATTTCATGTTCAAAATTTTCGAGGGCGACACGCATAACAGCGTCCCCTGGAGTGCTGTCAATCCTGTCTTAAGCTTCATGTTCCCGGTCAGTTCGGGGCAGAGGACGGACTCCTCCGCTCAAAAGGTGGCGCACCGATAACTCACTTCTTTCGAACTATCGAAAAACATCATCATGCCCAAGAACGCTGTCCCCATTACGAAGCATGGAATAAGCAATGTCTGCTGGTATGCACCTTGAGAGCAACGACGAGGCACAAACTCCGCACACTAGGGGTAGCCAACAAGAGCAAAACTTTGAATTGATCCTGTCGCGGTTGATGGTGCCCGTTCTTAAAGCTCGGTGCCATGCCGTCCGGAACGGCACCTGACGTAGGACATTTTGTTCAACCGCTGGGCCATGGCCAGACCGCTCTTTTGGATACCCATTTGGGGATATACGACCCCATTTGTCCATGCTGAGATACGTGCCAGAGCAACGTTTCCGCCTAAGTCGCGCAGGTGCTGCTCCGCGACAGCGACCCGTAAACCGGGACGTATCCATGAAGCCCGCTGGCAAGAGTTCCACCAGCGTGACGTCGCTTCCTGTGCACGAATCGAAGGAAAAATAATGACGAATACGGTCAACAACTCCCACTATGTCCTGAACAACGGAATTGAGATGCCCGTGATTGGCCTGGGCGTTTTTCACAGCGAGCCGGTGGAAACTGTCGCGGCTGTGACGTCGGCCATCTCTTCCGGCTACCGCCTTATTGACACGGCCGCGGCCTACATGAATGAGCAAGAGGTGGGGCAGGGGATCCGGGCTTCGGGCGTTCCCCGAGACGAGATTTTCGTGACGACCAAGGTGTGGATGAGCGACTTTGGATACGACCGAACTCTTCACGCTTTCGACCGAAGCACTCGTAAGCTGGGGATGGACGTTCTCGACTTGTACCTGATTCATTGGCCCGTCCCGACGGCATTTGACGCCACGATCAACGCATACAAAGCGGCGATTAAACTTTTGGCCGACGGACGCGTGCGGGCGATTGGCGTGTCAAATTTCAGTCCCAATGATCTGGATGGACTCATCGAAAAAACTGGGCATGTGCCTGCCGTCAACCAGATAGAACTGCATCCTTTTTTCAATCAAAAGGATCTTCGGGAGGCCAACAGCCGTTACGGAATTCTCACTCAGGCATGGTCGCCAATCGGTGGCATTAACCGTTATGGGCAGAAAGCAAAGGCCTCTAAGGAAGAACCACAAGATCCGCTTTCTCATCCAGCCGTGGTTGTGCTGGCGGACAAATACGGCAAAACGCCGGCGCAGATCATCTTGCGTTGGCAAATCGAATTGGGCAACGCACCGATACCCAAATCCGTGCGTCCCCAGCGCATTGCCGAAAATATCGACATCTTCGACTTTGCTTTGGCGCCCGCCGAAGTGGATTCGATCAGCGCGCTCAACACCGGCGAGCGTGGCGGACCAGACCCGGCGTTGGTCAGTCCAGAGAACTTTCCTCTTACGATTCCTGAATAAGGTATCGCCTTGATAAGTGTTCAGAGAGTCAACCTGAGCCGACAAAAGGGCGCAGAGGCGACGGGCAACTCCACACCACAGCAGAACAACCAAAACGCATGAGGCGGGCATCATGAGCGGCAACCGCACCAATCTTGAGATTTCTGACCAAGGGCACAAAGTGTCTTCCGATAGCGCGGACTTGAGACTGACCGTTAACGAGTTCGGCACGCCTCGCCACAAAACCAGCTATTCAGCGACGGGTCCAAGCAACGGGCCACTCATGATTTTCCTTCATGGCTGGCCCGAAATAGGCATGATGTGGCATATGCACATGGAGGCTTTCGCTGCCGAAGGATGGCGTTGCGTTGCCCCGGACATGCGAGGCTACGGCGGCTCGTCCGCGCCACGATCGCCTGATAAATACACAGTAAGCGAAGTCGTCAGCGACATGGTCGAGCTGCATGATCATTTAGGCGGCCATCCGGCGGTGTGGGTCGGACATGATTTGGGAAGCCCTATAGCTGCGGCAGTTGCCGCGCATCACGCGGAGCGAAGCCGAGGCGTGGTGTTGATGTCTGTCCCATACCTACCAACTGGTTTTGCACTACCAAGTCTGGTGCCGCTGATTGATCGCAAACTGTATCCCTCTGACCAATATCCCGATGGGCAATGGGATTACTATCGATTTTATCTCACGCATTTCGAACAGACGGTCACCGACTTCGATGCCGACATTCCGTCCACGCTCGCCTCTATCTATCGTCCTGGCAACCCAGCTGCCGTCGGCAAGGTCTCGCCTTCCGCGCTGATCACGCGCAACGGGGGACGTTATGGGTCTGCACATCGGGCGCCGCCAACCCAGCCCGATCCGGCACTCTGGTCCGCCGCAGATTTTGATGCTTTAACCAAGGCTTATGAGGCACACGGCTTCCGGCCTGTTAATGCCTGGTATCTCAACGATGCCGCCAATATCGCCTTCGCACACAAGTCGCCCAATGGTGGACATTTGGAACAACCGGTGTTGTTTCTCAATGGGGAATACGACGGAATCTGCGATATCACTCGCAACTCGCTTGGGCAACCCATGCGCGACACGTGCCGGGACCTGACAGTGGAAAACCTCAGTGCGGGCCACTGGTTGCCGATTGAGCGAAAAGCGGAGAGCGTGGAATCAATACGTTCATGGCTTAAAGCGAAAGGGCTCTCTTGATTGGAGCCTCCTGCCTGGGATTCGATGAAATTTTTAAGCAACGAAAAGAGGTAACTTTTATGAGTAGCAATAAGAAAGCCTCTGAGATTAATTTAAAGCAAGTTCCCTCCGGTGCCGATGCCAAAGGAAAAATCCCGATGTCTCGCCGCGCTTTTCTTGCGGGTGGGACTGTCGTTGCGGCTGGCCTGGTTCTTGGTCAGCGGGCTAGCGCGGGGGGCTTTGGAGGTTTCACTCCGCCATCTTCTAAGGAGCACGATTCTGCTCCGGACAACTCTAAAAAGGTAAGTACAATGAACTCTTCTGAAGTTAAAGAGTATGACATTGCCACCAACGGCATCTCTTTACGCGTAACGGAACAGGGCAATGGCCCGGCGGTTCTCTTCTGCCACGGATTTCCGGATACGTCCTATACCTGGCGCCGCCAAATGAAGGCGCTTGCATCGGCGGGGTATCGCGCCATTGCGCCAGATATGCGCGGTTATGGACGCAGTTCCGCTCCTGCAGACGCGAATTTGTATACCCCCTTACAAACCGCTGGTGATCTGGTCGGGCTGCTCGATGCATTGAACATTCCAACTGCCGTCATCGTGGGCCATGACTGGGGCGCTACGCATGCATGGAACGCGTCGCTCATGCGTCCCGATCGCTTTAAAGCGGTGTTCTGTCTGAGTGTGCCCTATGTTCCGCGAGGAGACGTCAGCGTGTTCGACAAGATGCGCAAGGCTGGCCATCAAAATGATTTTTACATGTTTGAGCAGATTCGACCCGATGCAGATCAAATTTGGGCCGATGCCGCGGTGACCATTCCCGGAATTCTTTATTGGGGTTCAGGCGCAGCTCCAGTTGAAACGCGTTGGAACCCTATGGATCCCAAGCGCAGTCTTCACCGCGCTGCACCAGGGCCGTTGCCTGCTTGGGCAGAGCCTGATTATGTCGAACACAACATCGCAGAATTCGAACGTACGGGTTTTCACGGTGGCTTGAATTATTACCGCGCTGCCGAACCTTATTTCTATCTGTCGGGCCCTTGGAAAGGCGCCAAGGTCACACAACCCTCTTTTTTTATGGGAGGCAAAGCCGATGGTTTGAAACTTCTCTATCCTCAAACGGAGGAACAATTTCGCGTGGGAATTCCGGGCCTAGTGGGCATGCTCGAACTCGACAATGTCGGTCACTGGCCTCAGCATGAAGCATCTGCGCAAGTCAGTGACCAGCTCATCAAGTTTTTACACTCGGTGAGTCCCGTCTGATCAATCGATACAAAAATGACGTCGTATCACCTAACAAAAAAGGCCGCGCTTTGCGCGGCCTTTTCACGTAGCGAATTCGAATAGGAATGCTTGCGTCTTTTCAAGTTGCCATCAAAGACGGCCTCGTTCACCTGATCCAGGTGAATCGCTTTGTAGCGAAAATTTATGCAGCGCCCCACGAACCTTCAGTGCCTCTGCGAACACTTATTTTGATCCCTGTCGAATTTTTAGAATTCGTCTATCGCACGGGATACATCTGTCAGTTGCGAACAAGGCAGCCAGTCAGCCAATGCGAGACGTTGACCTGGTGCCTCTTGGATCAGCGGCATGTGGAAAAAATGCACGTGCTTCACTGTATGAATCAAAACTTGAACATTGTATTTGACAGGAGCAAAAGCCATGGACTTGATTGGGAACACCATGCTTATCACGGGGGGTGGATCAGGGATTGGCGCGGGCTTGGCAACGTCTTTCCACAGATTGGGAAATAAAGTGATTGTGGCCGGCAGAAAGCGTGGCCCTCTCATGGCGCTCGTTCAAGCACACCCGGGTATGGAAGCGATGGAACTGGACATCAGCGATCCCAATTCAATCGAGAACGCTGCGTCTCTGATAGCACACAAGCATCCTTCTCTTAACGTCTTGATCAACAACGCTGGAATCATGCTTGCGGACGACGCAGCAAACCCCATGGATGACGTCACGGCCGTGTCTCAGATCACCACCAACCTGCTTGGACCGATCCGCTTGACGTCCGCTCTCGTGCCGCTTCTGCGTCGCCAGCCGCGCGCACACATTGTCTACAACACTTCAAGTTTGGGCTACACGCCCTTGGCGGCATTTGCCATATATTCGGCAACTAAAGCGGCACTGCATTCATATGTCCTGTCTCAGCGTTTTTTGCTGAAAGACAGCAGGGTGAGCGTCCAGGAGATCGTCCCGCCCTGGGTAGGGACTGGCCTCTTTGGGCCGTCAAACCATCCCTTGGCCATGGATCTAGACAAATTTATCGGAGACTTGATGGCGCTGTTGTCGACCGACGATCCGGAGATCGTCGTGAATGAAGCGAAAACTCAGCGAGAAAACGTTGGGCCCAATGAACATTCCTACGTTGACAAGATCAACACTTTTTTTCTCGGCCAGTCATATTGAGATAAAGGGCGAGTGCGGTTCGCGCGCATCTGGTCAAGCGTCATGTGCAAACGTAAACCACAACAGCCAGTAGTTTTCTGGTCGCTCAAGTGACGCTTTGTCTAGGGATCGATGATCCCGCGTTTAATCGCGATGGTAACTGCATGAGCCCGATCTCGCGTGCCAAGTTTTGAGGCAATGTTTTTCATGTGCTGCTTTACCGTATCTAGACTGATATCTAGTTTGTTGGCCACATCTCGGTTCGTGTTGCCGCCCGACACAACCTTGAGCACAGCGATCTCGCGCTCAGTCAGGGTGTCGATTTCAACATGCGCAGCAATCTCATCAGCTATTACCCCAGTAACGTAGCGACGGCCAGCGTGAACGGCACGAATGGTGTTTATGAGGTCTGACGAAAGACTGTCTTTTAGCAAATATCCACGTGCTCCCGCGCGTAATGCCCTCACGGCCTGCACGTCTGTGCTGAATGTTGATAAAACTACAATAGCGGATCCAGGAAATTCTTCGCGTATGATTTCGATGGCTTCGACTCCGCCCATGTTCGGCATTTGAAGGTCCATCAACGTAACGTCAGGCCTCAGCGCGCGAACCTGATTGACGGCACTTTGCCCATCGGCCGCTTCTCCCACAACAGTTATGCCAGACGCATACGTTAGAACGCTGCGGATGCCTTCGCGCATGATGGGATGGTCGTCGACCACGAGAACCCGGATATCATTATTTTGATCTGTCATGCGGGCGTGCCATCCAAAATGTTGGGGACGGCGTCGGCATGCTGCCTGCGCCACGTACTGGGACAGCAACCAACACATTTTCGGAAAGTGTGGTTGAAATGGCTCTGCTCCGCAAATCCGCATTCGACCGCGATATCAGTGAGTGAATTACTGGTTCCCATCATCATAGTTTTTGCCCGTTCGATCTGCGCGTTCAATCGCCACCGCTGGGGTGTCTGACAAAAATGAGCCTTGAAAGCTCGGGAAAACTGGGTCGTGGACATTCCGCAAGCTTCGGCGACTTTTGCTATTGAAAGCCGGTTTGACGAGGAACAGAAAAGGAGTTCCTTGGCAATGGATTCCTGCCACGGCTGAAGCGAACGATTGTCCAATGAGGCAGCACACATGGGTGAAGCTATCCCAGTCAATTGTGCATAGATAGCTTCGATTAGTTGGTCAATGACCTCGCTGTTGGTGTTGGGCAAGCGAAGGCAATCAAGCAAGATGTCTCCTAGTTCTTCCAGAACCAGGTCGGTCTCCATAGCGGCGTGATTCGCAAAATCAAAAGCCAATTCGCTCGCGGTTACGGCTGATTGATTCAGTCGTGGAATCCGCCCTCCCAAAAATTTGCCACGTGAAGCCCGCGATAGACGCCCTGTTCAAACTCTGAAATGCCCGTCTCCATTCACTCGGACACAACCCGCTTGATCGAGCAAAGACCCGACTGAAGTGGCTCGGTACCGCGAAGCCAGCTTCGCGGGAGATCACCGCGAGTGGCGCGTCGGTGGTCACGAGTTTATGGCGACAAAATTGCATTCGTCTTTCTTGACGCCATTGCTTAGGTGACATGCCGGTGCAGGTTCGAAAAGCTCGTCGCAGGTGACTTTCAGAGATCCCACAAGCCCTGGCAATCTTTGAAATATGGAGGTTCTTGTCCAAGTTTGATTTGAGCAGAGCGGTAGAAATGCGAAGTTGGCGTGCCGACAAAACCGACTGATCAGCTGAGCGTCGCCGGAGTGAATTGCGCGACATGAGACGAGCGGCATTCTCGATGTGCATGCCGGCGGAGGCGCTGCTTGTTGAGTTGCACGATAAGCGGGAGGATAGGGATATCAATCGATCGCGGATCGCGTTTCCAGATACTGGCTCTTGTGGCCCTTTCACCAGCTTGCCACCTATAAAACGCTGACCTTTGATATGGAGCACTAAACTTAGCAAGCAGCCCGAACCGGTAGATGTGAGATAAGCCAACGCGTCACGATCCGGAACGTAGGCAGTAGACGGCGCTGCTTCGATGTTCGCAATGAGGCACATCTCAACTCTCCGTGCTGGGGCTTCGATTGGAATGCCCCGGTATTTTCTGTAATCCAAGCCCAAATATTTCAACACATGAATGTCTAGCGACCGATGGGAAAGGGGTAAGCAAAAATTTACTGTGGATCCGAATCGTTGACGTTTTAGAAAAACGTCAACTTTTCCGCGATCAATCTTTCAATCTGCGAACAACGCCGAGTGCTTGCGAATGAAATCCTCGACCGTCATGGGCGGCTGCCCGGTCAGTTCTTCGATTAGCCCAGAAGTTCCCGCGAAGACGCCGTTCTGGTAGTCAACCGCGACGGAAAGAAGGTGCTGTGAAAAAGTGTCGCTGAACTTCGGATCACTCTCCAAGCGGCTCTTGAATAGCTCAAGGTCGATGGGCTGATAAACCACTTTTCGTCCTAGCGCTTTGCCAACTTCGGCAGCGATTTCATGATGATCCATTTCTACGGGTCCATACAGCGGATAAACCTTGCCTGCATGCGAAGATGGATCGCGGAGAATTGTCGAAATGACTCTGCCCTGGTCCTCCGCAGCAATTGGAGCGTGGCGTCCCTCACCAAAGGGCAGACGAAGAGCACCATGCTTTTTTACTGTCGCTACCTGACCTGGGTATGTCAGCCATTGAGCAAAAAATGTCGGTCGAATATGCGTAACGTGTATTCCCGACCAGTTGAATACTTGCTCCGAAATCCAATGATCCCTTGCTGCATGGCTTGTCGCCACTCGCCGCGCCGAAATCTGCGACATGTTGACGACGGCGGTTACCTTATTTTCCAAAGCTGCCTGCGCGAACAGGGCGCTCGCGCGAATGCCACCGGACTCGATGGGGTAGACAAAGTAGGCGGAGAAAATCCCTTTGAGTGCATTCGCGACGTCGTCCAGATCAGACAAATCACCGACAAGAACATCAACTCCTCGGGCCTTGAGATTTTTCGATCGTTGATCCTCTGCGCGGACCAGCGTTCTAACCTGTTCGCCCGCAGACAACAAGCTTTCAACGGTGGCCCCGCCCGTGTCGCCGGTCGCGCCCGCCACAAAAATAATTCGATTGGACATTTCGTTTACTCCTATTCAAATGAAAGGAAACAGCTTCTTTATCGCGATCGCCGACCTAAGAATGATTTGTACATACCGCTAGTCGCTCCGATCGAGCTTTTGGCCGTTTATTCTGATCGTGGTTACAACGCGCGCTTTACTGCCACCCACCTCCCAATGTCAGGAACAGCTGAACTTGGTCGTTGGCAAGCTTGGTTTGTTGCGCGGCAATCGTTTGATCTAGAGAAGCGAGTTGCCTGTCCGCATCGAGCACGGAAAGATAGTTTTCGCGCCCGAGTCCAAAGAGCTTACGGGCGTCCACGGACGCCTTGCTCGATGAGCGACGGGCAGTTTTTAGGTGATTCATCCGATCTAGGTCATAACCATAGGCAGACAGACTGGTCTGAACTTCATTCAGAGCGGCGAGAACGCTGGCGTCAAATCGCGCGTATGCCGCGTCGATCTGCGCTTGAGATTGGGTAAGCTCAGCTTTTGCGCGACGGCGATTCGGAAATTGCCAAGACACCAATGGCCCAAGCGAGAATTTGTAGGTATCGTCGTCATTGAAATGACCTAAAGCACCGATGGATCCGCCAGATACGCCGAATGAGATTGATGGGTAGAGATCGGCTTTGACCACACCGTATTCCGCTGTTGCAGCGTGGAGCCGCTCCTCTGCTGCCGCAACGTCAGGTCTTCTGGCCAAAAGGCTGCGGCCATCTCCTACCGGAATGAGTTGGGCGATTTGTGGCTCGTCCACGCAGCCGGCTACAGAAGCAGGGATGGCGGATCGTGGAAGAGCCAGTATTAACGCCAATCGGCTCATGGCGATCTCTTTTGCGGCGCTCAACGGTGGGAGGGATGCTCTCAGTGAATCTTCCTGTGAAGTAGACCGTGTCACCGCCAGCGATCCCGACCTCCCACTGTCTTGAAACCTTTTCACCAACTTTGTTTCTTCTTCTTGAAGTGCGATGGCGTGTTGAGTGACGATCGATTCCCTCCCAGAAGCGCAAACCGCTAGATAGGCGGAAACCGTCTGCGCGACCACGGCAATGCGAGTGGCAGCAACCGTGTCTTTGGAGACATTCATTTCTGCTTTGGACGCCTCCACGGAACGGCGCACTCGACCGAATAGATCCACTTCATATGAAACCGATCCAAGCGCCGCGTAGACCTTTTCATTGGGAAGAGGACCGGGAAGATAAAATTGTTCTGCTGAGTCGCGCGAAAAAGCTGCCTCAGCAGCTACGCCAACCTGGGGATACTCGGCGTCTGTTGTGACGCTGATAGATGCTGCCGCCCGCTCTAGATTGGCGAGCGCGACCCGCATATCCGTGTTGGCGCTCAGCGAACGATCGACGAGGTCGTCCAAAGTGGCGTCGTTATAAAGCTTCCACCATTGGGCGTAATTTACGTTCGCCTGTAAGCGAGCATTATTTTGAAGCTGGCCGATCTCTGTCGGATTGTTAGCAATCGCCTCAGACGGCCTTTTGTAGTCGGGCGTCAAAGCGCAGCCAGTAACCCATGCTGCAAGCGTAATTAACGCTATCTTTCTCACCGTGCGTGCCCCGGATGGCTCAGCAAGACCTCAACGGTTGCTGTTCTGCCTGAAAGAAGGGCAAGTCCGGGCGGTGACCGGTCAACACTGATTCTTACCGGTATACGCTGTGCCAAACGGACCCAATTGAATGTCGGATTGATGTTTGCCAGAAAGCGGGTGCTGTTCACCCGGTCGTGGTCCTCAACACCAGCAGCAATGCTTTCGACATGTCCATCGAACAAGCGATCGTCGCCCATCAGAGAGATCCTTGCACGGTCACCAATGTGGATGTGGGCTAGTTTTGTTTCTTCGAAGTAGCCTTCAACTCTCACGGAGTCCGTCGCCAAGATCGCAAACACGGGTTTACCAGTTGAGGCGTAGTCACCGGGCTGTAATTCAATATTTGTAACCACCCCATTGATGGGCGTTCTGACGACTGATCGCGTCAAATTGAGATCGGCCTCTTCCAGTGTGGTCTGCGCTTCGTCACGAACTGCCAATTCCTGGTCGAGTTTTGTCTGGCTCTCTTCGCGAGCTTCATTCGAAACCAGGTCATCTAAACGTCTGTTTCTCGTGTTTTCTTTGCGTTCCTGCGCTATTTCAACATCCAGCTGTTTCAATACGTCCGCCGCGCGTTCTCTGGCGATCTGAAATCGCTTCTTGTCGATCAAAAAAAGGACGTCTCCCTTCCTCACGAGCTGGTTATCTTTGACATTTACTGAATCGACGATGCCAGATACGTCCGGCGCCACATCAGCAACGTCGGCCCGAACGCGTGCGTCGCGTGTCCACGGCTCGTCCTCGTAATAGTTCCAAAGCCTGTAGCCTACAAACAAAGCGGCGGCGGCCAGGGCTATGGACAAAAGCCATTTGGTTATTGTTCGTATTAGGCTCATGAAAATCTCGTTTTAATCGGCAAGAAGCTATTTTGCGATGACTACAGTCCATAATCCCCATAGAATTATGAAAGCGCATAAGTCGAAAAGCCCATGATTAACAAACATGGAGTAGCCGCCGACATAACCAAATATTTTTCTAAGAAAAAGTAAACACAACCCGGCCATGGCAGCGCACACGAGTGCACCATGAATGTAGACACCACCGATGACAAATTCTTTGATCACGCCTTTAAATTCATGTCTGAGTGGATAAAGTCGATCCCGTTTCGGATGCCTGTAAGCGCCATGATGGTTCTAAGTCTGAGAGACGCGTCTTTTATGTCTAGAGACGCTCGCTTAATTAATTCGATGGCTGTCATCAGAGACGGGTGATATTGGTCGCGCTTCTTTTTATCGAATCGACAATTTATGTAGCCGGCGAATATTTTTCTAAAACTTGTGACGAGATTTCTATCCGACACACTGAAATCTTCTGATGCGGCTATCAATTCGGTCAGGTTCACGCCGAGGCGTAAATCGCGCAAACCGTTCAGTGCGATCAGCGAGCTGGTCGGCGCTCGCGACACGAGTAGTCCAATGCGATCCAACATCAGGGAAGCAAATATTTTGTAGCCCTTGATGCCATGGGCCGCCAAGATCGCTAAATCTTTCCAGCCACGACGCACCAATCTATTTGAGACCGTTTGGGAAGCAATAATTCGAACCGATTGAATGGTGAACAAGGACATCAGCGCGCCAACCGCTGCGGATATCGAGGAATTCCAAAAGGTCTCAAAGTTCGCCGAATAGCTCGATTGAAGCGCTATCACGGATGTGCTGACACTGGCAATCTGCAGTGCTGGAATGGCAGTTTTTGGATTGCTCAGTAAGTAACCACAGAAGAAAAGCAGCGGGAATAAAGCAACGCACAAGGCCGCGAAGCTATTCACCGGTGGCAATATTCCAAAAACATACACAAAGCCGATAGGAATCGACACGACCGTCCACTGAAACGTCTTTCTCAGCAGTGGAGTGGGGTCATCGAACGTGGCGAAAAGACAACTGTTTACCGCGGCAACGGCAATGGAAAGTGTTCCTGTATCCCACTGAATAAGAATTGCAAAGTAGCCCGCGGCGAGAATTGCGAGAGCTGCAGCTAGACCGGACCATAAAGCGAGCACACCGTCTGAGTGCAGTCGAAATTTCCTAGCATCATTGATCAAGAGATCGACGTGACTTGATGCGTCATCAGCGTGATCGCGAAGCGCCGCGATGAGCGCTCGGCACTCATACCAAGTCTGGCTCAGCACCCTTAGTCTTCCCACCAAAGCACTTTGTTCAAGCTGCAACCAACTTGAGCCGTCACCGTTTTCAGTCAACTGGTCGCAAGCGGTCTGGATGGCGAGTGCACCATATCTGTCGGGTCGCTTGCTCGTAATCCAAGACTCTAATTGCGCTGCGATCGCTTGTATGCGTGCGGTGATTCCACCTCGCTCCTGTAGAAGCGCGGTTCTGTCATCGATGGCGTCGACGAAGGGCAAAATTGAAGCCAGCCGCTCGGTAAGTGCTTGCAGAATCTTTGTGTGTCTTCGCCTATAAGGCGATTCATAGGGCAACGCGCTCGATACGAGCACTAAATCGACGACTGAGTTGGCGTACTTCAGCCGCTGCTTTCTAGCGCTGTCATCGTTCTTCAAGGCGCTCACGCTCCAAGCCGATGCGTTGAGTTCACACGCCGTTGCTTTGTCGATCGTGACGTCGTGGACGCGCCGAGGGAACAACACGGATTGGGCTATCGCGGCACAGCAAACGCCGATGAGAATTTCTTCTGTGCGCGCGATAGCGATGTCGAAAACGTTGCCTGGATTGTTGATCAGGGGAAGACCGACGAGCGCAGCGGTATATCCCGCCAGCATCGGGAAGTAACTCTTGGGCGTACGGTCGAGTAGCGAAATCGTCAGGCATAGCCCTACCCAAGAGGCCAGGCAAGCGATGAATAGTTCAGGGTCATCGACCAGGTTCGGCAAAGCGATAAGAACGAAGGTAACGCCGACGGCTGTCCCTCCGAGACGGAATGTGGCCTTAGCCCAGACCCCGCCTTGGTTGATGGGCTGACTGGTAAAAAAGACGGTGAGGAGTGCCCACCAAGGGTTCGGTAGGTCGAAGACAAATGCAATGAACAGGGCTGCTATTCCGGCGAGATAGCAGTTCAACCCCAGTATTAAGCCACGGTTTGCCTTTAACTTTTCTAAAATAGGCATCATGCGACTCCATTAAGATTCTTTTTCTCAGGTCGCATTTCAACCCTTGCCAATTGGCCTGACTTAAGACTGTCGAACACTTCCAACGCTGGATTTTTTTGCATCGCGCTGGCGTGAGTAGCGACAAGTCGGCAATGGCCAAACTGAGTTCCAGTTACCCAGTTTCATCGCTCATTTCGGAGCGATAAAATGCTTAATTGCCTACGATGAAATCCCAAACATCATCGACGTCGCCTTCAGCTAAAGCTTCATAAACACACCGACCTGCAAGCCTCTTTTGCTTGACACACATCCACTTTGCTGCGCGTTCTCTGCTGCCCAGATTGGCGATGGCGACTTTGGCCAACGTCAAAGAATTTGACTCAAATTCATCGAATGCTCGCAATCGCGCCGTGTCACGAATCAGTTCCGCTTTACTGATCTCGGAGACAATTTCTCGAAAGCTTTGGATCGGGCTGCTCATCATCTTCATTGCCGAAGGCCGTTTTCTAATTGGCCGCCGCTGTAGGCAGGTTCGTCTGCATCGCTGCGCAGGTCGCTCGGGGGCTTCATAGAGATCTGCCGCGTCATCTTTGCTTTCCCAACGGGGCCCCTGCGCTGGATGCCTGCTATCCGATGCTGGATTTAGTCATGCAAAAGGGGTGGCCACAATACTCATCTGGGTGATACGAGTGGGCAGAAGATCGGTCAAAGTGGTGGCGGCATAGCTAGGGTCGAGTGACACAGTCCGAGAGGGCTCATATCAGCAAGGCCCTCCATCCCCGGGTTGGCTGAGAACGATAAATTTCTCTGTGTCGTCGCTCGATAAGGAATCAACGTCTTGCGTTAATAACGTCTCGCGTTAATTTCGTCGATGCCGCGTGGTCATTCGTTTGCGAGATCCTGTGCCATGAACTTCATTGATCGAGTGATTGCGTTCGGTTTTGGAATATTCCTCCTAGATTTCTTGGCTTGGCGATTTCTGACAATCAAAGATGATCGGGCGAAGTTCGCCGTACGAATATTCTTGTTTGCCATGCTGTGCTACGTCTTGTGGACGTGTGAAATCAGTCCGTTCCAAATCGCGCCATGGCCGGATGGTTCGGCTCACCACGTTTTTGCGCAATGCCTTGAATTTCTGTGGTGGCTTCAGGCTGCCCAAATTATTTCTGTAGTGTTAAGGAAAGCCGTCTTGCCAACGGCGATTCAACGTGACCGGTTGTTGCGGGATGTTCTTCAGGCACTGGTGTTTGTAGGTGCAGCAGTCGCTGCTATTGCTTACGTACTGAAACTTCCCGTGGGCGGTTTGCTTGCTACGTCGGGAGCTTTTGCCATCGTGATTGGTCTTGCGGTGCAGAGTACGCTGAGCGATGTATTTTCTGGCGTTGTCCTCAACGCGACCAAGCCATTCCATGTCGGAGATTTCGTTTCCATCGGTGAAACTCACGGCGAAGTAGTCGAACGAACTTGGCGGGCGACTACGTTGCTCAACGAGCAGGGCAATTTTGTCTTGGTTCCTAACAGCACCGCGGCAAAGGCAAACATCGTCAACGAAAGTCGGCCGCCGCAGCTACACGGTGTCAAGGTCAAGGTGCGGGTTTCACCCGCTTTCCGTCCCGCAATGGTCATCGACGCACTTGAGGACGCCATAGTAGGTACGTCAGGTGTGCTGGCTCAGCCGAAAGCGAGCGTTAACGCGCAAATTATCCATCGACATTTCATTGAGTACGAGATCTTGGTCTACATCTCTTCGGCTACGCGTAAATTCGTAACGCAAAATGAAGTGATCGATCAAGCGCATCGACATTTAGCTGCGCGTGGCATCGACTTGAACACCCGATCTTCCTCATCTAAAGACTTGGGGGCGCGGCAGCGGCTTTTGCGGGGTATCGAGATGTTTCGATCGCTTACTGACGAACAGATAGAAGGACTTTCCAGGGCCATGGAACCTGCGGTCTTCTTCGCGAATGAACTTATCTATCAGGCGGGCAGCAATAGCTCGGATGAGCGCCGTGCCTTGTATATCGTTTCATCCGGAGTCGCGGCAATGCTCACACAACATCAGGGGAAAGATGTGGAGTTGCAACGGATCGGCCCTGGCGATGCTGTGGGGCGAGCAGGCATCCTTACAGGTATCACCATTAGTTTGAAGCTTCGAGCGGTAGGAAGGGTATCTATCTTCCGCCTTCAGAAAGAGGCGCTCACGCCCATCCTTCAGCAGTATCCGGAGATAGGCAAAGAGATGCTTGAGTCTTTAATGGATTATCAAGCGCACGAAGCCGAAATTACGCGGGATGTGCCGGCCCATGCTGATGAAGGAGGGACCCTTTTCGATCGCTTGCTCCTGGGCATGCGCAGGCTGCACGGAATGGCTTAAGCTCCTAAAATCTCTATATGTTTTGACCGTAAAACAGCCATTCCAAACTTGTTACGACTTCGAGTGTGGCATGTCTAAAGCGTCAATCTATCCCTAGATCTTTATAGGCGCCGAGAGTAGGGATAAGGTCGAAAACGCGATTCGTTCTTGGCTTAGTCAACGTTGATCGGCAAGGTATGGGGCGTCACCAAGAGAAAGGCCAGATTTCACTCGCCTAGAAGCGTCGTCCGCCAACACTTCTTGATCGCCTCTCAGAATCCCTTCAATGACGCATTTGGCAATGTCGTCCGGGCTCGTGCTGGGGCCCCCTAGGCTTCGGCCCATGTCCGTATCAATCAGACCGGCGTGTACACCCATGACCAGCGTACCTTGGTCTCGCAGCTCGTTTCGCAGGCCATTGGTGACAGCCCAAGCGGCAGCCTTGGACAGTGAATACGACGATGTGCGGGGTCGGCTCAGCCAGCTGAGCAGAGAAAGCATATTGACCAATGCGCCACCGCCGTTTGCTTTGAGCACCGGGGCAAAGGCGCGGCTCACATTCAACAATCCCCACACATTGGTGTTGAAGAGGGCAGTGAGTGCTTCATCCGTATTCGGATCCAAAAGAGGAGTATTTGCAAATAGGACACCGGCATTGTTGATGACAATGTCGACATCCGCGCACTGTGCCGCTGCGGCTGCAATGGATGAGGGTGACGTAACATCTAGTTTGATGGGAGTGGCCCGAGGCAAAGTCACAGAAGATGGATCGCGCGCGGCGGCGTATACCTTCTTAGCACCTGCCTCTAAAAGTGCTCTGACGTAGGCGTGGCCGAGGCCACGGTTTCCACCGGTGACAAAAGCAGTCTTACCTTCAATTTCCATGGCGTAATCTCGTGTTGCAAGGAGAAAGTTGGTGTAGTTGGTCGAACAATGGTTTTTCGAGATGGCCTAGTCTTCAGTTCAAAACGAAATTTTTCTTTCAGCTTCTACTCGAAAATTTTTCCTTTTAGATAAATGATGCTGAGGAAAAAGCACTTTCGATACTGAATTAAATTTGTCGACCATTTGCCTAGGCTGGCAGCAAGAAAGCTTGGGCGCTTGTTTGCGAAAGCAAAACATATCTTTTGCGGTCAGTGCTTTGACGAAGGTGGCGCTGTTCGGCTTAGACCATCTCAACGATCAGACCCCAAACTTCGATGTTTTACCCTTTGCTACCAGATCCGAACCCGGTCGCTTGGGGCAAGGTAAAGTCGATCTGCGGGTGTAACGTCAAAGTCCCTGTACCAGTCATCGAGATTCCTGACGACGTTGTTCACCCGATACTTGCCGGGCGAGTGCGGATCTACCATGGCGTGAAATTTTTCAACCTCGGGTCGGCGCACTTCGCGAAACATCTGCGCCCACGCCATGAAAAGGCGCTGTTCACCCGTTAAGCCGTCAATCATTGGAGACGGATGGCCACCAAGGTGGGTGCGATACGCTTCTAGCGCGAGCGCCAAGCCACCTTCATCAGCGATGTTCTCGCTAAGGGTAAAACGACCATTGAGGTGCAAACCAGGTAGCACCTCCTGCACGTCGTATTGTTGAACGAGCCGCGAAGCTAGTGCGTCGAAACGCTTCGAGTCCGCCTCCGTCCACCAATTTCGCAGTTCACCATTTGCGTCGTATCTGCGGCCGCGGTCATCAAGCGCATGGGTCATTTCATGGCCGATCTGACCGCCGACGGCGCCGTAATTTACGGCGTCGTCGGCGTGCGGGTCGAAAAAAGGCGGTTGCATGAATGCCGCGGAAAACTCGACTGAATTTGTTTCCTGGTGATACGAGCCGTTGACGTCTTGCGGCAACGACGTCCATTCTTCGCGATCAATTGGCTTGTCCATCTGGCCCACCTTTCGCTGCCACGCGAATTGACGCGACCGGATCACGTTGCCGATCAGGTCTGACGAACTGACGGTGAGGGCGCCATAGTCGGGGATGTGTTCGGGGTAACCGATGTGGAACGTCATCTTGGTGAGCTTCTGCAAAGCCTCCTGCCGCGTTGCCGAATCCATCCACGGGACGTTTCTGATCCGATGTGCGAACGCTGCTCGCAATTCGCCCACATATTGGAGGACTCGAGCCCGCGACGAAGCTGAAAAATAATTTGCCGCGTAAAGTCTCCCGGCGGCTTGCCCCATGGCCGTGTCAACAAAGTCCATCGCGGCCTCCTCACGCGGTCGCGGCTGCTGCAGCCCGTTTATCGTGTGCCCATAGAGATCGAATCGTGCCTTGACGAAACGGTCGTCCAAATAGGCGCTGGCATTGGCCAGCGATCGGGCGACCATCCAGGTTTTGAGCGTATCAATCGGTGTATTCGCAACCACGCGAGCGAGTGCCGTGAGTGAATCTGGATGAGAGGTCACGATGCGTTTCGGATCAGGTAGACCTGCCGACACGAAGAACGATCGCCAGTCAAAACCCGGGGCTGCGAGGACGAGCTCAGACAGCGACATCGGGTGGTATGCCGCCGAGACATCCCTTTCGGCTATGACCGACGGCGTTGCTTTGGCCAATGCCGTTTCGAAGGCAAGCACCTTATGGGCTGCTTCTGTCGGATCACCTCGCCCACCGGCCAGTCGCCACAACGAAGCCACATACGTTAGGTAGGCCGCGCGCAGGGGTGCGTGCCCCGCGTCCAGATAGACCGATGGATCGTCGAAGCCCGAACCGTCGGAAGGCAACGCAAGGCTTCCCGGCCCAAGTTCTATTGCCCGCGCCCCCGGCCGCCGGGCATCGGCATCAACGTCTAGGTCAAATACGCTGGCCAACAGCGTGGAATGGGCTTTGCCCATCAAAGCTGCTATGGCCGCCGGGCTTTTGGCGTTGTCTATTTCCGCCATCAGGGGTTGGACCGGCTTGGCCTGCAGTGCGTCGACTTGCGAGACGTCCATGAATGCGTGATACAGCGAACGCAGCTTTGTCAGATCAGCGGCGGGCAGTCCCTTGGCAGCGGCAGACTTCTCCAGCAGGGACTGAAGTTGTGCTCGCACGCGCAGCTCGTTTTCGCCATAAGCATTGACGTTGCCTTGATCTGCAGGAATCACCAACGTGTCGATGTAATGGCCATTTTCATGACGGTAAAAATCGTCACCGGGCTTGATGGACGCGTCCATCGTGGAGAGGTCGATGCCCCAAGTACCGAAATGCCACGCCGTGTTGCTGGTTGGCGTGCTGGCTGCGGATGGCAGCGTGAGGAGACTGGCCATCAAACCCGCGAGCCCTGCCACATGCGCGCGGCGAAATCGATCATAAGTCTGCGTCGAGACTCGGGAACATTGGTACCGGGGAGTACGAACAAATGGAATGGACATAGGCAAGCTCATGCGTAACACCCTAACGATTTAGAGACTTGTAGCATCACTGCTAGCTCCTTCCATGCCTCATTTGGGTATATCGCAACAATTGGGCCGATCGATAAACCAATCCAACATAGCCGTGGCGATCGTGTTTAGATCTGCGCTCATTTCGCAATGTTTGCCGCAGCGGAGATGCCTTGCGCGCACTTGCGTAAGCTTCAATTTGAACTGAGTGACTAACAATAGCTAAGGCTCAAATTCGCCATCAAAGTCTTCGGAACCAATGCATTTACGAAGGCACGTTTTTTTGTCACGGCAGGTACTTTTGAAGCCACACCGGTCTGGTCAGCATTGCAAGTGATTAGGGAGGGTTATCGAGGGTAGGGTGGGTGTCTGTTTCCGACCCATTTGAGCCGGTCACGAACGGCCGCTTTGCGGCAGCTTCTATACCCAGCTGTGTCTTACTGGCCGCGTTGTGCTCGTAGGTCTTGCATGACCACTCACCATACGGTTTATTACTTCGTTTTCGGAGTCATAAAACTTATCGCTCCGATCAGCGAGATAAGCAAAGGCTATCCTTGTTCCGAAGATCGCTTTACTCATCGAGTAAACGCATGTTTATCTCCGGGATTTTTCCGTTGACGGGCCAAGAACTAAAGCTGAACATCCAGTGTATATGCCCCGATATGGGGTCTAATAAGCGTTCGACGTCAAGAGCGCTGAGTGCGGGCTTCTTAAAGAGCTATCGGCTGACATGGTGAAGTGGAGTCACCTGATTGACAGGCTCTCGCAAAGATCGTGTTGATCCGGCAGCGCGCGGCGCTTACCGATCTTCAGAAGCTTCGATCCCGTCGCATCGGAGCCACTTCGCACTACGGGGCACAGAGATGTTTTATCGCCATCAGCGCTCTCTTCGTCGAACCGCGCGTTGAAGTTGACCGCGATGAAGCGCCGATACGAAAAACGAGCCGCCTCGCGCGGCAACTTAACTCAGTAGCGTTAGATGCCCATGAAAGCTAGCTCGCTAACCGGGAAAATTTTGAAGGCCATTTGGCTCTTCCCATCAAGCCCGGTGCATCCAGCATGGGTCAATGAGCTCACTACACCCATCGTAGCTCACGACGCTTTCCTCGAACTATCCGATGATGTCTTTCTACAAGTAGACGCGTGCGAGGTCGCACTAGATCAAGAGAAATATCCGTCGCTAGGCTTGGGGCTTCAGAAGTCTTCGCGAGCTGCATTACGCATTCTCCAACCTAGCGGGAATGTCACTGAAGCTCAGCAGCTCCAGGAAGCTCTTGCCGTACTACCGGCTCTCATCTCATCCGTGGAGCAATCCGACCCACTTGAGGAGGGAGCAATTTCTCAGTACGTCATCGTGCTAGGTCAAATCGGGCGCATAATTTTTCGGCACATCATGCCTCCCACAACATTAGGCATCGATGTGCAGCTAACGGGCTGGGTACCTAACCCGTCGTTCAAGGCGGACGCCTCCGGCGCCGCTTAACTCCAGCGTTAGAGCTCAAGCACCGGAACGACATATGCGGATGCATCGCTATCGAGGTAAAGAGAACGGACTGATGGTCATCGGCACTTCAAGCGAGCTTCGCGCGCTAGGAGAGTCTCTCATTGCCGCTGCAAATGATCCGCCAGCGCCCTTGGTTAAAGATTGGCCACCACAAGTTGCTGAGGCAACCGTAACAAGCTCCAGCGAGTTTCTGCTTTCCTTCCATCTTGAAGTGCTCGGCGCATCCAACCCAAAGAGCAATTTTCCTTGAGTAGTCGTGGGCGTCATGCATGGCGCTCTAACCAGTCATTCAAGCGGACGTGCGTACCGCACGCCGCTTAACTCCAGCGTTAGGCACCTCAGGGAGTGTTTCGGTGACTGATGAAGAAATTCACAAGATCGAGGCCCGCTGCAACGCTGCAACAGCCGCACCTTGGCAGTCTTTTATTGAGGGTCGCGATCATATGTCGGGCTCAAGCTTTATTCGCACCGGTGGCTTGGACAGCTCAAGTCCTGACATTTACCTCACTGATGCAACTCATGCAGACCAAGATTTTATTGCCGGTGCTCGCCAAGACGTTCCTTCACTTATTGCAGAAATACGGCGCCTCAAGGCACTCGTCGGCTAGAGTTATGCTGTCGGTGCCTAACAATCCGTTCAAGGCGGACGGCTCCGCCGCCGCTTAATTCCAGCGTTAGAATCAGCCATGCAAATCGCCCAATCTCAACGAACTGCGACTTACGCTGGCGCTTGGTCAGCGCTCGGAGCTGTTCCTTGGGACCGATGGATGAGTCACCAAAAACATAGTCATGACCTTCTAAGCACCAACCTGATCTCGCTATCGGTTTTCGTAGTTTTTCTTTTGGTACCCGCATTTCTTTTTGTCACTGGCACGAATACCGGCGTATACAGTCGTTTTTGGTTTTTTGATCCAAAGCAGCGTGCGGCTTATTGGGTAATCTCAAAACGTATGTTTTGCTGGCTCTTAGGTGCAGGGGTATTTGGCGCCATCTGGTCGCTTATCTTGTGGGCTGCACTGGGCACATAGATGACCGGCAAGGTTTAAGCTGCTGTCTAACAACTCTTTCAACGCGGACGGTCACGCCACCGCTCAACTCCAGCGTTAGCCCTCATGAGTCCCATAAGCCAAAAAACACGAGACAACATTTTTCGGGCGGGAGTCGCGCTGCTTATCGGCGGTGGAGCGCTTGCTTTATGGGCATACCAAGACTTCGATAAGCTTCCAAACTATTTGCGGATTGCCTCACTTATTCCTGTTATGAGCTCGTACGCGATGCTTCAAGTTGACCAATACCGTGATTGGGCTTCAGTTCAAGGAATCGACCGTGTCCACGCCATTGGAGCGCTTCTCGCGCCGCCACTACTTTTAATAGGCTCTCTAATATGGCTTTTTGCAGCGCCTGACGCACATGCCTAACAATTCGTTCAAGGCGGACGGCTGCGCCGCCGCTTCACTCAAGCGTTAGACCAGATTCGAAAACGGGGAAATCTCATGGCACATCGGCTGATCTGGATCGCATCGTTGTATCTAATCCTAGGCGCCGCTCTCGGACTGTATATGGGAGCCACCCAGAACTTCACACTTGCACCCGTCCACGCCCACATTCTATTGGCTGGCTGGCTCTCGCTGGCAGTGGCTGGTGTCGTCTACCGCTTATACCCAGCCGCCAGCGGCACCCGACTCGCGAAAGCACATTTTTGGCTACACAACCTGGGACTGCCGATCTTCATGATCGGTTTGGCGTCAATGCTGACTGGTCACAATGTGCCTGCCCTGATACCTGTAGGAGGGCTTTCTTTCTTCGTTGGCTTGCTGTGTTTCAGCATTAACGTGTGGCGCCGTGTCAGGGGCTGAGGCTCGGCGGTCTAACCATTCGTTCAAGGCGGACAGCTTCGCCGCCGCTAACTCTAGCGTTAGGCTCAACGGAAAGCCCTCTTCGGAGTCACTATGGATGCTCAAAAGAAATATTGGTTTCCAGCTAAACGGTACGGCTGGGGGTGGAGTTTTCCAACCTGCTGGCAGGGTTGGGCTGTGTTCGTTGCTTACGTTGCTTTGCTGGGGCTGGTACGTTATTTCTTTCCGCCCGCCAAAGATCACGGCGCATTCTTGACCGGCATTGGCGCGTCTACCGTCGGTCTTTTTGTGGTCTGCTGGTTCAAGGGTGAGCCACCCAGTTGGCGTTGGGGGCAATAATCGCATCTGACAACGTGTTCAAGGCGGAAGGCTCAGCCGCCGCTTAACTCCAGCGTTCGGCCTCAGAGACATTCCTTCGCGAAGGAAGCAAAATGACCCGTCAAATCGTGTTTACACCAAAGGCGGCCAAACCGCCGCCGACGTATAGTCAGGCAGTCAAAGCTGCCGGCCTGGTCTTCGTTTCAGGCACGGCTCCAACTGATCCAGTCACAGGCGCAATCAAGGGCGAGACCATTCAGGAGCAAACTCCACAGTGCCTGGTCAACATAGAAGCCATCCTGGAGGAAGCAGGGAGTTCCTTGGACAAGATCGTCAGTGTCACTGTCGTGTTGGCGGAAGAAGACGACTTCGCTGGCATGAATGAAGAGTGGCTCAAATGGTTCCCCACCAATCCCCCAGCTCGTCAGGGCGCCAAGCTGCCTGCACGCATTCCTGGGCTCAAGGTCTCCATTGCGGCAATCGCTGAGGCCTAATAATTCGTCCAATGCGGATGGCTTCGCCGCCGCTCAATTCAAGCGTTAGACACTGCAAGAGGCCCCGCGTTGAACCAATCATCACCCTATAGCGTTCTGCATCAGACTCCGACGGTCGAAACCTATCGGCATTTGCGGCAAGCCGCCGGACTGAGCCCAAAAGCGCTGGAGGCCGCGGAGCGAGGGCTGGCCAATTCGCTTTTTAGCGTGCAGTTGCTTTGCCATGGCGAGCCAGTCGCGATGGGTCGCGTCGTTGGCGACGGCGGCTGTTTCTATCAAGTTGCAGACATTGCCGTTCTGCCCGAGCACCAGGGTCGTGGTTTGGGCAAGGCTGTCATGCGTGAAATTGCGGGCTACATCGAGCAAGAGGTACCCGAGTCCGCCTACGTCAGTCTGCTCGCGGATGGTCAGGCGTATCAGCTCTACCAAAAGTTCGGCTTCTCGCTCACTGCACCTGCCAGTGTTGGCATGGGACTCAAGAAGGCAAAGACAAAGCCCGCAGGCGGCGCCTAACCATTCGTCCAAGCGGACTACGCCGCCGCTCAACTCCAGCATTAGGTCTTATGCAAACACGGAAGCCGCCCATATTTTTATTGGTAATCCTTCCAGTATTGATTGGTGGTGCGATATTTCTTTTGCCAAAACTCATTGCGCACTATGCCGCGTACAAAGGCGTTCCGCTGTCAGGCATTCCCACTGCGGCAGGTTTGCTCATCGCGCTCCCGGGACTTTTCATATGGTTCCCACTAGCACTCCTGCTTTCAAACTGCATTATTGCTATGGTTCCACCACTTCGAAGGATTGCCGAGGATTACGCCCGTGCTTCCGCTCATCCTGGCTTTCTAAAGTCACAGTTACAACTCCTCACGGTGCTGGCCGTGGCCAGCCTTATGTGCGTACCCATCATCGCTTATGGATTCCTTCGCTAGCGCCAAACTATTCGTTCAAATGGAAGCGTGCCACGCGCCGCTCAACTCAAGCGCTAGACTCATAGGATGACTATTCTTGAGACATTAAAAGCGAAAATGTTCAAAGCAAGAGTCGCGGCTTTCGGCTTCTGGTTTCTTTCCGCAGCCATGATGTTTTGTTCAAAGACATCACGTATCGGCCGCTTTTATTTATTCCGTTTGCTGGCTTTGCCGGCTCTGTTCTTTACATGCTTCTACTCATCAAATGTCCCAAGTGCGGAGAGCGGATTGGCCAGGCACTGAGCAGCATGAACAAAGTCAATTTCTGCCCCAGCTGCGGCGTAAGTTTTGACCATCATGTTTAGATCCAACACTTCGATCAAGGCGGTCGGCTTCATTGCCGCCTCACTCTAGCGTTAGGCCTCGTAGGGAGATTCATCCGATGGGTAGTCGCCCGCTTCAGAAATACAAAGGCAGCTGCCACTGCGGCGCGGTCCGGTTCGAGATCGAGACCGATTTCCCTGAACTCACGACTTGCGACTGCTCTATTTGCCGTCGCAAGAACGCCCTGATGGTCAAGGTGCACGAGAGTGGTTTCAAACTGCTGGCTGGCGAAGAATCGCTCACCGAGTACCAGTTCCATACCAAAACCGCCCGTCACTTCTTCTGCAAGGTTTGCGGCATCTACCCGTTTCATCGCAAGCGCGTCACGCCCGACAATCTCGGGATAAATGTTTTTTGCCTGCAAGACTTTGACCCATCTGGCATTCCTGTACGCCGAACCCTCGGAGCAGCCATGGAATGAAAAAGAAGTCATCATTCGGTGCTCGCGGAAGAAACCGATCCTTTCTTCAAGCAGCCGCTTTGCTGCCGCTCAACTCATGCGTTAGGCGTAGGGAAGCACCATAGCCAATGAGCAGTTCCGGACTTGCGCAGATCTACCGAGACTATATTGATTGCCTTAACCGGCGAAATTGGGCCGCGCTTGAACGCTTTGTACATGAAAATGCAAGACACAACGGCGAACTGCTTGGCCTGCCCGGCTATCGCAAGATGCTCGAAAAAGACGTATCCGAGATCCCCGACTTATCCTTCAAGATTGAACTGCTGATCGCCGAGCCGCCGTACATCGCCAGTCGTCTTCGTTTTGACTGCACACCCAAAGAGACCTTCCTCGACCTTGGCCTTGATGGGCAAAAAATCTCTTTCACTGAGAATGTTTTCTATGAGTTTCTCGATTCGAAGATCGTGCAGGTGTGGTCCGTCGTTGACAAGGCGGCGATAGAAGCTCAGCTTTTGCATCGTGGTACGAGCGAGGCCCAGTAATTCGCTCAAGGCGGCCTGCTTTGCCGACACTCAAATCCAACGTCAGGTTTCGCCAAAGGAACAAACGTGGCCACGAAGAAAGAGATCTCCGCATTCATCGCCAGCGAGTTTCCGCAGACAAAGTGCAGCGTTCTGGAAGTGGGCAATGGCGGAGCGACGGTTTCCCACGAGATTGGCGCAGCTGAGCTTCGGCCTGGAGGTACGGTCTCCGGCCCCGTACTTATGGCCACCGCTGATGTCGCACTCTACGTCGCGATTCTGGGCGAGATTGGCATCGTTCCCTTGGCGGTAACCACCAGCCTGAACATCAACTTCCTGCGCAAGCCGGTAGCCACTGCTCGGGTGATCGGCGTGTGCAAACTCATCAAGCTGGGCCGGTCTCTTGCCGTCGGCGAAGTAAGCTTGTATTCGGAAGGTCAGAATGAGGTGGTTGCGCATGCCGTTGGCACCTACTCCATTCCCCCGGCAACCTCACGCTGAGTCTGGTGGTGCGGACACAGCCGGCGTTACCCTCGAGTGCTTGCGGAGTGTGTGTCCGCGATGCCATTCGGTTAATCGCTATTCGTAGACGCTCCGGCGGACAACCATTCCTTCAATCCGACGTCGCTTCGCGGCTTAATTAAGGCGCTACGTGCAATCACTATGAATTTTACTGACCTAGAAAAATCTGCCCTAGAGCTCAACGAGCTTTACGAAAAGCTTGAAATCAAGATGTATGGACGTGCATGGACCACGGAAGAGCTTGCGCTCGGTTTCGTAGGCGACGTCGGTGATTTAGCAAAACTGATTCAGGCGAATGCAGGCGTCCGGAAAATTGATGACTGCAAAGCGAAACTTGGGCATGAGTTGTCAGACTGCCTCTGGTCAATCGTGGTTCTTGCAAATAAATGTGGCATTGGTTTAGAGGCGGAGTACTCCAGAAACACGAGAGAATTGATAGAGCATGTCTCCAAGGAACTGGACACATAACCATTCATTCCAGACGACGTCGCCGCGCGGCTTAATTCTGACGTTGGAGCGCAATGCCTCCCACATTCCTTCTCGTCGTATCCTTGCTTGCTCTGGCAGCCATCTCGCCCGGCGTGCTTGCGATAAGCATTAGCCTATGTTTTTCCGGGCGACTGCGATACGTCGGCCGACAAATGCTCATTTACGGCTTTGTGGTCATGCTGGTGTTCGGCGTGGCCTTCGCGCTGCTTGTCACTATTTTTGCCTCGACGCCAAATGAGCCAAGGCGGACGTTGTTCGCTGTTCTTGCTGGCGGGTTTAGCATGGGCGCATTGGCGCGCATGGCTTGGGCTGCGCTGCGTCGTTTGCGCTCCAACTACGCATTGAGGCGGACGCGCTCTAGCGTCTGACTAACCAGAAGAGGTTTGCCATGACGGATCACCCACTGGAAATATGGCATCGCCTTGTGCGAGAGCGTGACCCATCGAAATTGAGTGATCTGCTTGCGGAGGACGCCGTCTTCTACTCGCCCGTGGTTCACACACCGCAGCGCGGCAGGGAGCGTGCCGCCGGTTACCTGAGTGCCGCATTGCAGGTATTTTTCAACCCGAGCTTTCAATATGTGCGGGAGATCGTCGGCACGTCGGACGCCATGTTGGAATTCGAGACCGAACTGGACGGCATACGGGTCAATGGAGTCGATTTGATCAAGTGGAACGACAAGGGGCAGATCGTCGAGTTCAAGGTGATGATCAGGCCGCTCAAGGCGATCAACATCATCCACCAGCGCATGGCGGCGATGCTTCAGTCCAGTCACGACGCCTAGGCTCACAACACAGAGGTGCAACTGATGGACATCAATCCAAGGCTTTCCTCTATCCGGCAGATTGCCATTACGGTCAGCAATGTTGATGCCGCGCTGCTGTTCTATCGTGATGTGCTGGGACTGACCTTCTTGTTCAGCGCCGGGCCTGATCTGGCGTTCCTGGACGCTGCCGGTATTCGCGTGATGCTGAGCACGCCGCAGGGCACGGGAAGCGTCGGCCACAATTCCATTCTGTATTTCAAGGTGTCGGACATTGTTGCCGTGCATGCGGCGCTTGTCGGGCGCGGCGCGGCCGATGAACGCGCGCCACAGCTTGCGGCAAAGATGCCCGACCACGAATTGTGGACGGGCTTTCTGCGCGATCCGGACGGAAACCTGGTTGGACTCATGGAGGAGAAGCCATGAAAGTCATTGCCGAATACCCAACAGCGCCAAACCGTTCGTTCAGAGCAAACGGAAGCGCCGATGCTTACTTCCAGCGGCAGCCGTCATGAAGATTTTCCTGGTCATGACTATCCACAGGGAGTGACACCATGAAAATTACCGTTGAAACCACGGTCAAAGCTCCTGTCGCCAAGGTGTGGAGCGCCTACACAACGCCTGACGACATCAAGCAATGGAATACAGCATCGGATGATTGGCACACCACAAAATCCACGGTCGATTTGCGCGTGGGCGGCGCGTTCCCATCGCGAATGGAAGCCAAGAACGGTAGCGTCGGCTTTGACTTCGCCGGAACGTACACCAAGATCGTGCCCCATGAATGGATAGAGTATGCGTTCGGAGATCGCACGGGCGTCGTCGAATTTGTTTCGGGCGAAAACGGTGTCACGGTGCGCGTCACGTTTGACGCCGAATCCGAAAACTCGCTGGAACAACAGCGTCAGGTTTGGCAGGCCATCCTGAATAATTTTGCCCGGCACGTCGAAGCGCGCCAATGAATGAGTTGCGCCACAATGTCGGACTGTGCACCACGGCAGACCGGCGGCAAACACCCGGGAGCGGCGGAGCTTCGGTAGTAGTCCACGAGAGCAACGATGTCACCATCGAGTAATCCATTTACGTTTCGAGGCGGCTGCCACTGCGGTCAGCTTGGCGTCGAATTTTCGACTGCACGGGATCCGGCGGGTATTACCCCCCGCGCCTGCGACTGCTCGTTTTGTCAAAAGCACGGGGCGGCCTACGTTTCCGATCCGGCGGGAAAGCTCTCCATCGTTGTGCAGCGTTCCGAGGCGCTGCGCCGGTATCGGCAGGGCTCGAATACGGCCGAGTTTCTGCTCTGCGATCGGTGCGGCGTGCTGGTTGCCGTTGTCTTTGCGCACAACGCTCGCACCTACGGCGCGGTGAACGCGCGAACCCTGGACGAGCCCACGGGCTTCGGTAGCGCGCTCCCGGCTTCACCTCAATTATTGGCGCCGGGTGAAAAGATCGTACGGTGGCAAGAAGTATGGGTGCCGGATGTTGCGCTGGTTATCCGGGGCACCTGATATTTTGCTTCAGGCCGGTTGCCACAAACGCGCCTGATGCAAGCGCTACGCAGCCGAAGGCGTCCAGCGCATCAACGCGGGTCGATGGTCGTAGCGTATGCCATTCCATTTATCGGGAGCGCGTCTTGTACACAGGCAGCTGTTTATGCGGCGGTATCCAGTTTCGCATCGACGCGGAGCTCGCGCCGATCAAGGCCTGCCATTGCGAACAATGCCGCAAGGCGCAAGGCACGCCGTTCGCGACGAATACGCCGGTCGCATTGGAGGCGTTTGAACTGATCCGCGGCGCTGAACTGCTTACCGCATTCGAATCGTCACCCGGCAAGCACCGCGTGTTTTGCCGCCAGTGTGGTTCGCCGGTCTACAGCCAACGGAATACCTTGCCGGGCATACTTCGCGTTCGCGTCGGGCTGATCGACGGGGCGCTGGCGATCGACGCCGTCGCGCATTGCTATACGGCGTACAAGGCCAATTGGTGGCCTATCCGGGACACGCTGCCGAAGCATCCCGAGGCATGCACCCCGGCCAACCCCGCCAAACCGATCGATCACGCCGACAAACCATCACCATCATCGTCGGCGTGACCGATGCGTTGATCAACCGGGAAAACCGACGACCACTTCGCTCATCTGCATCAGCGGCGTGAGGTCGGTGTAGTTGCTGACGTCGGCCATGATTTCCTCGACGTGCGGAGCAAAGCCAGCCTGAAAGGCTTCGGCCGACTCGCTGAATAAGTGGCACATGCCGATATAGAGCGGCGGCGCACCGGGTGCACCGCCGTTCATGCCCTTGTCGACGGTGTAGTACTTGCAGCTGTCGCCCATGAGGCGCGCGACCATCGGCATATGCTTGTCTTTGTAATAGCTGTGGTCGAACCGCGCACCGGGCGTGTTCGGGTACATCACGCTGACCTTGATCATTGCCTGTCTCCTGTGAATGACTTGCGGGGGGAATGTCGTGCCGGGCTCAGAACCGGCCGTCTCGCTTCAACTGATCGATTTCGTCATCGGTAAAGATGCGCGAGCGGGTGAGGAAGCGTACTCCCTGCCCGTTTTCCAGCGAGAACATGCCGCCGCGGCCCTCGACCACGTCGATGATGAGCTGCGTATGCTTCCAGTATTCGTACTGCGACGGGTTCATGTAGAACGGCGCACCGGCAATTTCACCGAGCAGCACGTCGCGGTCGCCGACGATGAAATCGTCCTGCGGATAGCACATCGGCGAGGAGCCATCGCAGCAGCCGCCAGACTGATGAAACAGCAGCGCGCCATGCTTCTCGCGCAGGCGCTCGATCAGCGCATCCGCCGTGGCGGTGGAGAGAACTTTGTCGACCGGCGTATCCATCGTTGAAATCTCCGACATGACTGTCTCCGAATGAATGGCTAGAACGTCAGGCGCGCGCCCAGCATGTAGGTTCGATCCGTACCTGGTTCGAAATAGCGGCCGTTGCCGTCGTTGACGATAACCGTGCCGATATAGCGGTGGTCGGCCAGATTGTCGATGCTGGCGCTCAGTTGCAGTCGCGTGGCGCCGCCGAGGGCAAAGGTGTAGCTCGTGTCGATATCGACCAGGCCGTAGCCTGCCGCACGCTGTGTGTCGGTATCGTTGACGGTAACCGATCCGACGTCATCCAGCGTCAGGCCTTCGCGCCAGCCCAGATCGGTGCCGTGCTCGAGCCGCACCGAGCCGTAGTTGTCAGGCACGCCCGGAATACGCGTGCCTGCAGCCACCGGCGTGGTCGGCACCGCGCATGGCGTGGTCGTGCAGGTGAGGAAGTCGCTGCGGAACTGCGCCTGCAAATGGGTAAAGCCGGCCGACAGCTGGAAATCGTTGCCGAGCTGGCCGGTCAACGAAAATTCAAAACCCTGCCGGCGCGCGCTGCCCACGTTCTCGTAGGTGGCGCGACCGTTCTCGTTGGTATCGACGGTCAGCTCGTTGCGCGTGTCGGAACGGAACGCCGCGGCGTCGAACTCCAGCGCGGGAAAAATCTGCCACTTCGCACCGACTTCGCTGTTGTTGCTGTGCTGCGGGCGCAGGTTGAATGCCAGGCCGGCCTGACCGTCGCTGCGATAGCCCAGCTCGTTATAGCTTGGTGTTTCAAAACCCTTGCCGAGGTCGGCATAAAACCGGAGATTGTCGGTCGGGCGAAACACGACGCCGGCCACCGGCGTAGTGGCTGAATAGGTCACGCGGCCGCTATCGTCTGGGTTGTTGGCGGTGATGTAGAAATCCTGCTCGTGAAAATGCACGTCGTCATGGCGCAGGCCCAGCAGCAGCGACCACTGATCGGCAAAGTGCCAATACCACTGCGCGTATTCATCGACGTTGTCGACGTCATCATTTTCGTTGCGACGCAGCGCGCCGATCACGCCGAGCTGGGTCACCCCGGCGCTGTCGGTAATGAAGTTGTTGAAGCCGAGCCGCCGCTGATGCTGGTAGTCGAGGCTGGTGCCGAGTACGAATTCGTAATCGCGATTGAACAGGTCGCCGCTGTGCGTCCAGCGCAGGTCGGTGCCACCGTAATCGGTATCGGGCTCGACCACGCCGCCGGACTGCAGCGGATTTTTCTGCGTCGACGGTGGAATGGAGAGGAACTGCGTGATGCTGCGCTGGCCGTGGTAGACCAGCGCGCGTATCTGGTTGTCCTCGTCAATCTGCTGCTCGTAGATCAGCCCGATCTGCGTCTGCTTGCTGCTTTTGCGGGTGTTGTACTGCAGCGCCACCGGCGACGCCTGACGCGGATCGGCATTGACCTGCGCGCGGGTGAGGCCAAGCTCGTCCTGTGCGATGGGCTGATAGAAACGATTCAACACCACCGTCAGCTTGCGCTGCTTGCCAAGGTCGATGCCGAACTTGGCGTTGTCGGACTCGCGATGCACGCGGCTGTGCTGACGATAGCCGCCGGAGATGAACTCCGACGTGGCAATGTTGTAGTCGACCGGACCGACGGTGCCGCGCGTGTCGGCACTGGTGCGGAACGTGTCGTTGCTGCCGCCGCTGAAACCGATCGTGGTCTGCGGCACGGCCGTGCCGTCCGCGCTGTACATCTGCACGACGCCGCCGGCGGCGTTGCCGTACAGAACGGAGAACGGACCACTGAGCACCTCCACGCGGTCGGCGCTGTCCAGATTGAACTGCGATACCTGGCCCTGGCCATCAGGCAAGGTTGCCGGAATGCCGTCGATATACAGACGGATGCTGCGCACGCCGAAGGTGGCACGGCCGCCGAAGCCGCGTACGGAAATCTGTTCGTCCTGCGCGTAGTTCTGCCGGTCGCGCGCAATGATGCCGGGCACGCCGACCAGCGTTTCCGAAAGATTGATGCCGGGATTCGCCGCCGACGTCGGCTCCACGTTCACGACGCTGAGCGCCGCGGGAAGATCGAACGGAGAAACGTTCAGCCGGCTGGCGTTGACCTTGACGGTCGAAAGCGTCACGGCATTTTTGTCGACGGCACTATCGGGCGAGACCTGCTGCGCGGCAACCTGCTGCGCGGTTAAACCAGCGAGGAACAGCGCGGCAGCGATGGCCCGATCCGGCCGCAGCGCACCGGTCGATTTTCGCGTGGCCGAATGAACCCGTGTCATTCGCTGCCGCTTTTCGATGCTTGCCACAACCCTTCTCCCTGTTCAAAACACAAAGCCATCGGAAGCTGTGCGCGCCGGTGGCTATGCACGTGCATCCAGCGGACGTTATTTGGCGGCAGCTTGGTCGCCATGAAACCGCAAGTCTACCTTCGATTTCATCGCGTCATCGAAAGTCAGCGCGGTGCTTCCTGCCGGGTATCCGTTTTGCTGCAGCAGGTACGCCATGATCTCCGTGTAGTCATCATGCGCCAGCGTGCCGGGGGCAGTGGCCGGCATATTGTTGGCGACGATGGTGAAAACATCCTTGATCTTGAACGCCGCCTTGGCCGAGGCGAAGTTCGGCCCCTTCAACGCCGGGCCCGAGCGCCCGCCCAGGTCCGGTCCATGGCACATGGCGCAGTTGGTCAGGAACTTGATCTTGCCGCTATCGGCCTGCGCCGAGGTATACAAGGCCGGTACCGCGCCGCTCGCCTTGGCCGATGCTTTTTTCGCCCCGCAACGTCGGTCGATGCCGCCCTCCACGGATGACCATTTCAGCATGGCCGTCTTGCCGCGATTGGACGGCGTTGCCGCACCGGTTTCGGCATAAGGCGTCAGCAGCTTCGCCAACTGTCCGGAATCACCCAGCGATGCAATGGCCTTTTCAAAATCCTGCGCGGCAGCCGCGTGTTCGTTGTCGTACAGCGCAACCAGATTGAACTGGGCATGCGGCTCGCTCAGCTCGTGATAGTTGAAACGCCCTGCCTCATGCTTGCTGGCCAGATAGCGCACCACGGTCGGCTGCCACAGCATGGCCGCATGGACGGTGTGCTTTTCCAGCGCACTCAGCGCGGCGTCGTCGGTCAGATGGATGTCCGCATTCACACCGGGATGATCGACGAAATACAGGTTCGGCGTGGTCTGGTAGGTCACCGCCACGTCGGTGTTTTTCGGCAACTGATCCAGCCTGGTGGCCCTGCTGTTTTTCGGCGTCACCAGCACGAAGCCGGTGTGCCCGTAGGGCACCGTGGCGAGAAGGCCAGCCGGTGTGCCTTTCTGATCCGCGTCGATCGGGAAGCCCAGCACGAGCGAGCAGCTCGCCTTGGCCAGCTTGTTGAACTCCTTCATGCTGAAGCCGTCGTCGTCGCCATCGCCGCTGCCGTCGAACTGATGGATCTGCAGCGTGTTTCCTTCCTGTTTGGCAACGGCTTGGGCAATGCCCGTATCCATCGCCGCGGTCGGGCTGCTCTTGTCGACACAGACCGACAGCTCCGCCGACGCGGCGGTGCCGCCGTACATAAGTACGGCGGCCATTCCGATGAGTGCTGCGATGCGCGTCTTTCTATACATGTGTTTCTTCATGCCCTAACTCCGAATCAGATCGAGAAAACGTAAAGATGACCACCGAGCGGAATATTGAGCACCTTCGGATCCTTGGCCATGTCACCGCCCCAGATCGGCGTTGCGCCACCCCAGCCGGCATAGATGCCGACGTACTGCTTGCCATCAACCTTCCAGGTACTCGGCACGCCGATGATGCCGGAGCTGAGCTGCGGGCTTTTCCACTTGACCGCACCGGTCTTGGCATCGAACGCATAGAGATAGCCGTCGGCGCTGCCGGAGAACACCAGGCCACCGGCCGTGCTCAGCATGCCATCGTTCCACGGCGTTTCCGACGGATGGTTCCAGACCTTTTTACCGGTGTTGAGGTCGAGTGCAATGACGTCGCCGTACTGACCCTTGAACGCCGGATCCGCCATCACCTTGAACGACTCGCCGAGGAACGGCAGGCCGGCCTTGTAGCTGACCGTGGCACCCTTGATGGTCATGCAGGTATGCATGGCCGGCACGTAGGCCATGTGGGTCTGCGGGTCGACCGAGATCGGCCACCAGTTCTTGCCGCCGAGGAAGCTGGGACAGGTGAACACTTCCTTGTCGACGGTCGGGCGCATGGCCGGGTCAGTGACCGGCTTGCCGTCCTTCATGCCGCTGACCGACGTCGCCGTAACGAATTTCTGCGCGTAGATCAGCTTGCCGTCGGTACGATCGATCGCGTAGAACCAGCCGTTGCGGCTCGCGCTGACCAAGGCCTTGTGCTGCACGCCTTCGTAGTTGATGTCGGTCAGCACCGTTTCGTTGGTGCCGTCGTAATCCCAGCTGTCGTTCGGCGTGTACTGAAAGTTCCACTTGATCTTGCCGGTGGCCGGATTCATTGCAATGACCGAATCGCTATACAGGTTGTCGCCCGGACGCAGCGTCGCCAGCCACGGACCCGGATTGCCGACGCCCCAGAACAGCGTGTCGGTTTCGGCGTCATAGGTGCCGGTAAGCCAGGCCGCGCCGCCGCCAGTCTTGTACGCGCCCTTCGGCCAGGTCTTGCCGCCCGGCTCGTTCGGCGCCGGAATGGTGTACTGCTTCCAGACCTGCTTGCCGGTCTTGGCATCGAGCGCGGTGATGAAACCACGCGCACCGTACTCACCGCCAGACTCGCCGACGATCACCTTGCCCTTGACGATCAGCGGCGCCAGCGTCATCGCGTAACCAAGGTCGGAACCGAACAGCTGCTTCTTCCAGACGACCTTGCCGGTCTTGGCATCGAGCGCCACCACGTAGTTGTCGAGCGTAGCCATGTAGACGTTGTCGCCATGCAGCGCGACACCGCGATTGACCACGTCGCAGCAGACGGTTTTCAAACCGACCTGCGACAGATCCTGCTGATACTTCCACAGCAGCTTGCCGGTGCTGGCCTGAAACGCGATCAGGCCGTCCTTCGGCGTGGTGACGAACATGTAGTCACCGTTGACGATCGGCGGCGACTCGTGGCCCTGCTCCATGCCGGTCTTGTAATCCCAAACCTGCTTCAAGCCGGCGACGTTGCCAGCGTTGATGGTGTCGAACGGCGAATAGCCCGAACTGGTGTAATCGTGGCGATACATCAACCAGCCGTCATCGGTGGAGGCAGCCTTGAGGCGCGCATCGGTGACCGGCGCGTAATCGGCGGCCAGTGCGCCACCGGCGATGGCCAGCAGCGCGGCGAACAGGGTGGTTTTGCGCAGGGTAGTCAGACGTTTCATGTGCATCTTCCTGGTGATGATTCGTTAGGCGTAAAAAGCGATGAGTGCATGGCGATCAAATGAGGACAACGGCAGCTCGCGATCGGCCGGCGGGCGTGCGACATGTGCCGGCAGTAACGTGGCGATGGGATAAAACAACTGGCGCTTGTGCATGGCTTGCCCCTGCGCTTCGTCCGGACGCGTCGACGACACAGGCACGCGCGCTGTCTCCATCGGCAAAGCGACGGTGGAACCACCTCATGGCATTGCCCCTCGATCGTGTGCGGACATTACGTCGGCACAGACGCCTGGGCATCGACAGAACCCCTGTGATCTGACGCAGCCGCAGGTCCGAGCAGCGCACGGCAGGCCTCCCAGCCCGCCGCGCGCCGTGGCGCAATCAGAAAAAGCCCAGCTTCTTCGGCGAGTAGCTGACCAACAGGTTCTTAGTCTGCTGATAATGGTCGAGCATCATCTTGTGATTCTCCCGACCGATACCCGACTGCTTGTAGCCACCGAACGCGGCGTGCGCCGGATAGGCGTGATAGCAGTTGGTCCACACGCGACCGGCCTGGATGCCGCGGCCGAAGCGATAAGCGCGCGTGCCGTTGCGCGTCCACACGCCGGCGCCGAGGCCGTAGAGCGTGTCGTTGGCAATTTCCAGCGCATCTTCGTCATCCTTGAAGGTGCAGACCGAAACCACCGGCCCGAAGATTTCTTCCTGGAACACGCGCATTTTGTTGTGGCCGAAGAACACGGTCGGCTTGACGTAGTAGCCATCCTTGAATTCGCCCTCGACCATCTGGCGCTCGCCGCCGATCAGAACCTTGGCGCCTTCCTGCTTGCCGATATCGAAGTACGAAAGAATCTTCTCCATCTGCTCGCCGGAGGCCTGCGCACCGACCATCGTGTTCGGGTCCAGTGGGTTGCCCTGCTTGATCGCCGCAACACGCTTGAGCGCACGCTCCATGAAACGGTCGTAGATCGATTCGTGGATCAGCGCACGGCTCGGGCAGGTGCAGACCTCGCCTTGGTTGAAGGCGAACAGCACGAAGCCTTCGATCGCCTTATCGAGAAAATCATCGTCCTCGTCCATCACGTCGGCGAAGAAAATATTCGGCGACTTGCCGCCCAGCTCCAGCGTGACCGGAATCAGGTTCTGGCTGGCGTACTGGCTGATTAGACGACCGGTGGTGGTTTCGCCGGTAAAGGCGATCTTGGCGATACGGTTGCTGGAAGCCAGCGGCTTGCCGGTTTCCAGGCCGAAGCCGTTGACGATGTTGAGCACGCCCGGCGGCAGCAGGTCGCCGACGATTTCAGCCCACACAAGAATGCTTACCGGCGTCTGCTCGGCCGGTTTCAGCACCACGCAGTTGCCCGCGGCCAGTGCGGGCGCGAGTTTCCAGCACGCCATCAGCAGCGGGAAATTCCACGGAATGATCTGGCCGACAACGCCGAGTGGCTCATGGAACTGATACGACACCGTGTCGTTGTCGATTTCGCCCATCGAGCCTTCCTGCGCGCGAATGCAGCTGGCGAAATAGCGGAAGTGATCGATCGCCAGCGGCACGTCGGCGTTGAGCGTTTCGCGAATCGGCTTGCCGTTGTCCCAGGTCTCCGCGTAGGCGATGACTTCGAGGTTCTGCTCCATGCGATCGGCGATCAGATTGAGGATGCGCGCGCGCTCGGTCACCGAGGTCTTGCCCCAGGCCTCCTTTGCGGCGTGCGCGGCGTCCAGTGCGGCTTCCACGTCGTCCTTGTCGGAGCGCGGAATTTCGCAAAACGCGTGGCCGGTGATCGGCGTCAGGTTATCGAAATACTTTCCGCCCTTGGGCTCGACCCACTTGCCACCGATGAAGTTGCCGTAGCGCTGCTTGAAGGGAACCTGCACCGCGAGATGCTGCTGCTCTAGCTTGGTCATGGATCAAGTACTCCGTTATCTGCGTGACTGTAAAAGTAACTACGCCAGAGCAGAAGCCATGCCAGCGAGCGAAGAAATTTCCTCGTGCTGCGCTGTGCCATCGGGCGGTGTGCGGCCATGCATGGGAATAAATCCCGAATCGCTGCAGCGCAACAATTCGATAGCGAGCGCGGATGTTGCACTTTGTCGCGGCGTATGTTTTTTATCGATACACCACTTATGGAGGTGTCGCATATTGCGACACTCGAAACAGCACATGCGCAATCCGGGTTTCACCGAATCCATCAACAGCGCGCGTCGCAGTTTTTTTGACGGCGGCGCCGCGCCGCGCGGTCTGGTCTCGGAAACCATTCTCGCGTCATGGCAACGCTGCCGCCTGCAGGGTCTGGTCGCCGACGCGCGTCCCAGCGTGGAGCTGGCCGAACGCCACCAGCTTGGCGTGATGCAGGAACAGTACGAAGTGCTGCGGCGCCTGTGCCGACCGGAGCTCGAAGCGCTTTACGCCAGCGCCAATCACGCCGGCAGCATCGTGGTGCTTACCGCGCCCAACGGCTTCATTCTCGACGCGCTCGGCAATGCCAACTTCCTGGACAAGGCCGCCCGCGTGTCGCTGCGGCCCGGTGCGCCGTGGAGCGAGGCAGCCACCGGCACCAACGCCATTGGTACGGCACTAATTGAACGACGCGCCATCGAGGTTCGCGGCGGCGAGCACTACTACACGCCGCACAAGGTGCTGAGCTGCTCGGCCTCGCCAATCTTTGATCCGCATGGCGAAGTGGTCGGCGTGCTCGATCTTTCCGGCGAATCGTCATCGCACCATCTGCACGCGCTCGGCATGGTGGAGCTGGCCGTGGAACAGATTGAACACCGCTTGTTTGAAAGCGATTTTGACGGCGCCGATATCGTGCGCATCCAGCCCGATGCCGCCCTGCTCGGCACCGCGCGCGAAGGCATGCTGGTTTTCGAGGCGCATAAACTGGTGGCTGCCAACCGGCATGCACTGCGCCTGTTGGGCATGGAATGGAGCGAGCTGGGCAAGCGCCGCTACGACGAACTGTTTGCTTCGGCGTTGCCGCGCCCCGGCAGCGTGACCGGCATGCGCTGCCAGAGCGGCGAGATGCTTCACGCACGACGAGATGCAGCGCGTACGACCAGCGTGCCGTTGCGCGCGATGCGCGATACGCACATCAAGCCGGTTCGTTCGCCCGCGCCGGTTTTTTCGCCCGCCATGAACGAGGCCATCGACCGCAGCGTGCGCCTGCTCGATGCGGATATTCCTCTGCTGCTGCAGGGTGAAACCGGCACCGGCAAAGAAGTGGTTGCGCGTGAGTTGCACAAGCGCAGCGCGCGAGCTTCGGCCGCGTTTATCGCGGTGAACTGTGCCGCGCTGCCAGAGAGCCTGATCGAGTCGGAGCTGTTCGGCTATCTGCCCGGCGCTTTCACCGGCGCCCGTCGCGACGGTTCACCGGGCTTGCTGCGTGAGGCCGATGGCGGCACGCTGTTTCTCGATGAGCTGGGCGACATGCCGCTGGCCATGCAAAGCCGCCTGCTGCGCGTACTGCAGGAGCGCGAAGTAACGCCGCTCGGCGGAAGTCGTGCGCACCCGATCGATGTCACCGTGATCGCCGCCACGCACCGCGATCTCGCCGCGGCGGCGGAACGCGGCGAGTTTCGCTCCGACCTGTATTACCGCATCGCGCAGTCGACGCTGCGGCTGCCGGCACTGCACGAAAATGTGGATCTGGTATCGGTCATCGAGAAACTCTGGCGCGCGCTGGGCGGCGACCAGATTCCGATGCATCTGCACCCGGAGCTGCTGAGCGACCTGGCGAGTCGGCGCTGGCCGGGCAACCTGCGCCAGCTGGTCGGTCTGCTGCGCAGCCTGATGGCGCTGGGCAATGTCGGCGCGGTGCTGACCCAGCGCGATCTGCCGGCCGAGCTGCAGACGCAGACCGTCACGCAAGCGCTGCCCCACGGCGGCGTGCCGGGCAGCCTGGAATCGATCGAGCTCAACGCGATCGACGAAGCCATCGCCAGCTGCAATGGCAACGTCGCCGCGGCGGCCCGCAAACTCGGCGTGAGCCGTAGCACCATTTATCGCAAGCTGAATCCGAACAGCGTCGAATAAAACCGCGTTAGCCCAATCAAAAGCCGATGGCCGGAGCGAACGTCGTTAAAGCGTGCGCCCTTCGGCATTGCCGGCACGGGCGCTGTCGAGAATTTCCGGATACGGAAAATCGAGGCCCAGCAGCTGGCGCAGATCCGGGCTGGCGTTTGCGATGAATTCCGCGGGCAACGCGGCCGGCATGTTCTCCATCGGCTTGACCCACTTCGGCAAGTACTGAATCAGAATGGCCGAGCGATCCTGCCGGGAAAGGTTGGGCATGGCGCAGTGCCATACCGCGCCAAAAAACAGCACGGTGTCGCCCGGCTCGCCCAGCATGCGCTCGCATCGATCGTAGAAGCCGTCACTCTCGACCGGGTAATGCAGATCATGCTGCGAACCTGCCACGTAAGCCGTCGCACCGGTTTCAACGGTGAAGGGATCGAGCATGATGGTGGCCTGGGCGTTCAACGGAAAGCTCGCACTGAGCCGCGCCGGGTGCGTCAGCGGCGAGTGGTAATCCCAGTAGGGGTAATCGATATGCGGCTCCTGCCCTGGCCCACCGGGCAGAATGCGATTGGCGGCGATCGAGCCCATGATGAATTCGCTGCCAAGAAAAGCGCGCATCACCTCCATCACTTTGGGATGCGCCGCCATGCGCGAAAACACCTCGCCCTTGGCCAGCAGGTTCCACACGCGCCGTTGCAAGTTGATCGTACCTGCCTTGCCCGCCGCGCCCTGAAAATGCGTGACCTTGGGGGTCGATGATTCCGATTCACGCATCACTACCTCGCGCGCCTGCGCAATCTCCTCCGGCGAAAACAGTCCGCGGATGGTGACCGCGCCCGAGCCGTCGAAGAGCTCGCGCACGATGGCATCGACATCGATGTCTGCCGCGTGAATGACGACCGGCGCCGCGCCCGCGGCATGCTGTGCAACCGTAGCGATCGAGGAAATATTCTGGGCTGACACGGGGCCTACCTCACGCGTGATGATTGAACGATGCTGAGCACGCTACGCCATTTTGCAAGCGCTTGCAAAGCGCAGTGCAGCATGCGTACAGTCGAACGGAACGCACGAGGAATATCGATGACACAGCTACGAATCGGACTGATCGGCGCCGGCTATATGGGCAAGGTGCACACGCTGGCGTGGCAATCGGTGCGTACCGTGTTCGACACCGCGCTTTCCCCGGTCTGCGAAATGCTCGCCACGTCCAGCGATGACGGTGCCCGCGAGCATGCGCGCGCCTGGGGCTGGCGACGCTCGACCGGTGACTGGCGGACGCTGGTGAATGATCCCGATATCGACGCCGTGGTCATCGCCACGCCGCCGCGTACTCATCTGCCGATGGCGCTGGCGGCCATTGCTCAGGGCAAGCACGTGTTCTGCGAAAAGCCGCTGGGCTGCTCGCCCGATGAATCGCTGCAGATGGCGCAGGCCGCCGAAAAAGCCGGCGTGGCGAACATGGTCGGCTTTAACTACATCCGTACGCCGGCCAGCCAGCTCGCGCACGAAATCATTGCCTCCGGTGAGATCGGCGAGGTAATTCATGTCGCCGCCGAACACGCGGAAGATTATCTGCATGCCGCCGAGCTTCCGGCGAGCTGGCGCACGCGGGAAAGCACCGCTACCGCGGCCGGTGCACTGGGTGATGTCGGCGCCCACGTCATCAACGCCTGCCTGCGGCTGGCCGGCCCGATTCAATCGCTGATCGCCGACACGCATATCGTGCACGCACACCGTCATGGGCCTGACGGGCGGGAAGCCGTCGACAACGATGACCTCGGCCAGCTGCTGCTGCGTTTTGCCAGCGGCGCCAGCGGCACCTTGAGCTTCAGCCGCGTCGCGGCCGGCCGCAAGATGGGCTACACGTATCGCATCACCGGCACGCGCGGCGCCCTTGCCTTCGATCAAGAGGACCAGAACGCGCTGTGGCTTTTCGACGCCAGCCGCGCACCAAACCGCCAGGGCTTTCAAAAGATTTTGATGCGGCCGGGCCATCCCGATTACGCCTCGTTCAACCAGGGTGCCGGCCATGGCACCGGCTACAACGAGCAGATCGTGATCGAGGCGCGCGACTTCATTCGCGCAATCGTCAGCGGCCAATCCGTCTGGCCGGATTTTCGCGCCGGCCACGAGGTGGATCGGATTATCGACGCCGCGCTGGCTTCAGTGGCCGAGCGGCGCTGGATCGACCTTTGATTTTTGCCGCGGCGATCAGGCTGTCGCGCTCGATGATTTCGCTGGCAAAGATGGTCGAATCCGGTATTTGATCGGGCACGATCAGCCACGCGGCGATCTGTTCGATGGCATGCGCGATCATCTCGGCGATCGGCTGCCTTACGGTGGTGAGCCGATAGCCGGCCCACGCTGCGAGCGGCATGTCGTCGAAGCCGACGATGCTGATGTCCTTCGGTACCGCGATACGGCGTTCGCGGCAGGCATCCAGCGCGCCGAGCGCGATGATGTCGTCGCCACAGAACACGCCGTCAGTAGCCGGCGACGCATCGAGCAGCGCACGCATGCCGCGCCTTCCACACTCGTGCGAATAGTCACCCGCAAAATATTTGGCCAGCAGTGGTCTGTCATGTTTGCGCAGCGCGCGCTCAAAGCCGCGACAGCGATCGCGCGAGGCGGCGTCCGTGCGTGCCGCGCCGAGAAATGCCAGGTGCCGCAAGCCACGCGACACCATCAGCTCCCCAATGCGGGCACCCGCGGCCGCGTTGTCTACAGTGACCACGGGCACCGAGCCGGCGCCGCCGCTTCGTCCAAACAGATGCATCACCGGAAGGCCGGCCGCCACGCAGCGTTCGGCAAAGCCGGTCGGCGGCGCCGAGGTCGCGATCAGCACCGCATCGACGTTGTACTTCAGCATCATTTCCAGCGCGGCATCGGCGCCGCCGCGCTCGGCGAGATTCGCCAGCAGTGGACGCAGGCCGCGCTTCTGCAACTGGCGGGTGAAGTGGTCGAACACGTCGAGAAACGCGGGATTGGCAAAGTGGTTGGAGACCAGGCCGATCAGCTCGGTGCGCCCGGTGACCAGGCTTCGCGCCGCGTGATTTGGCCGAAACCCCAGCGCATCGGCGGCCGCTTCAACGCGTGCACGCATGCTGGCCGACACGCTGGCACCTTCGGTAAACGTGCGCGAGACGGCCGAGATCGACACGCCCGCCTTGTCGGCCACGTCCTGCGCACTGACGCGCAACGGAAACGCCGAACGCGTACCGCGTTTGTTCAATGCCGGCCCCTCATAAAAGCGATCGGCGCATGATGCATGACCCGTTGCCACCTGTCTGCAGATTCATCCGCATGGCGGGTTCAAGGAATCCACGGGAAGCATCGAAACGCCGCGGTTCCACTTTGCGCTTTTCGCATCGTCGCAGCAAAGACCAACGACTCTAATGGCTTGCCGAAGGCACGATGTTGCAGAGCTTTTCGAGCAGCTGCGCCTGCACGTTGCGCGGCGTATCGCCTTCGGCCAATGGCGCGCGCACGTACTGGCCATCCGGCTGCAGCAGCATCGCGCTGGTGTTGTCGGCAAGATAGAGATCGAGCGCATTGCGCACGCGCTGCTGCAGCTTCTTGCCCTGGATGGGGAAGGCCGTCTCGACGCGGCGATCGAGGTTGCGCTCCATCAGGTCGGCGCTGGCCAGATACAGCAGCGGATCGCCGTCATTGGCAAACCAGTAGACGCGACTGTGTTCGAGAAAACGGCCGATGATCGAGCGCACGCGGATGTTTTGCGATACGCCTTCGACGCCGGGACGCAGGCAGCAGACGCCGCGCACGATCAGGTCGATCTGCACGCCGGCCATGCTGGCCTTGTAGAACGCGCGGATCAGCTTAGGCTCGGTCAGCGCGTTGACCTTGATGACGATGCTTGCAGGCTTGCCGGCTTCGGCGTTGGCGGTTTCGCGCGCGATCAGTTCGAGCAGGGACTTCTTCAGGGTGAACGGCGCATGCAGCAGCTTTTTCATGCGCAGCACCTTGCCCATGCCGGTGAGCTGGCTGAACAATTTGTGCACGTCTTCGCACAGCACCTGGTCGGAGGTAAGCAGGCTGTAGTCGGTGTAGAGCCGCGCGTTGCCGGTGTGGTAGTTGCCGGTGCCCAGATGCGCGTAGCGCACCAGCTCGCTACCTTCGCGGCGCTGGATCAGCATCAGCTTGGCATGCGTTTTTACGCCGACCACGCCGTAAATGACCATGGCGCCGGCCTGCTGCAGACGCGAGGCGAGCGTGAGGTTGGACTCCTCGTCGAAGCGCGCGCGCAGCTCGACCACCGCAGTGACCTCTTTGCCCGCGCGCGCCGCGTCGACCAAGGCATCGACGATTTCCGATTTGGCGCCGGTTCGATACAGCGTCTGCTTGATCGCCAGCACCTGCGGATCTTTCGCGGCCTGGCGCAGCAGATCGACCACCGGCGCAAAAGATTCGTACGGATGCAGCAGCAGCACGTCCTGCTTGCCGATGACCTGAAAGAGATCCTCGGTGTGCTTGAGCACCTTGGGCAGGGTCGGCGTAAACGGCGGGTACTGCAGCGTGGGGTAACCGGCCTCGTTGGCGATGCGAAACAACCGCGCCAGATTGACCGGCCCGTTCACCTCATACAGCTCGGACTGCGCCAGGCCGTACTGCTTGAGCAGGTAATCGGTGAGTTCCTTCGGACAGTTGTCGGCCACCTCCAGCCGCACCGCGTCGCCGAAGCGGCGCGAATACAGCTCGCCGCGCAGGGCCAGCGCCAGATCCTCGACGTCCTCAGGATCGAGCGTCAGGTCGGCGTTGCGGGTCAGCCGGAACTGATAGCAGCCGAGTACTTTCATACCGGGAAACAGCTCGTCGACATGCGCGTGAATGATCGACGACAGCAGCACGTACTTGTCGCCGCCGTCGTTGATGGCCTCGGGCACGCGGATCAGCCGCGGCAGCACGCGCGGTGCCGGCACGATGGCCAGACCCGAGTCGCGGCCGAACGCATCGACGCCCTCCAGCCGCACGATAAAGTTGAGGCTCTTGTTGACCAGCAGCGGAAACGGATGGGTGGGGTCGAGGCCGATCGGCGTAACCAGCGGCGCGACCTCTTCGCGGAAATAGCGACGCACCCACAGCTTCTGCTTTTGCGACCACTGCAGGCGGCGCACGATGCGGATGCCCTGCTCGACCAGCGCCGGCAGAATGCGCTCGTTGAGTATCGAATACTGGCGCTCGATCTGCCGATGCGCGATCTCGCTGATCTCGGCCAGCGCATGCCGCGGGGCGATGCCGTCCGGGCCGATCAGTTCATGATCGAGCGCAATCTGGCCTTTCAGACCGGCCACGCGGATCTCGAAAAACTCGTCCATATTGCTGGAAAAGATCAGCAGGAATTTCAGCCGTTCGAGCAGCGGCGTGCGCTCGTCCAGCGCCTGGTCCAGCACGCGGATATTGAACTGCAGCTGCGACAGTTCGCGATGGATATACAGGCGCTTGTCGGTGAGATCGACCGGAACTGGCACCGGAGCGGGAGCCGCAGCCGGCGGCGGCGCCTGCTCAACAACCTCGACGGCGGACGCCGGAACTACCTTTGGCGCAGGTTTCTTGCGGCTGATGCGGGTACTCATCGAATCACGATCCAGGGTCGGCAGAGACAGTCCATCGGCACCCGCCATCGTAGCGCGCCACCGCCCTTGAACGGACGGCCGGCGCGGCGGGTCATAAAGGTGTCAGTCTGCCGTACCGGCGGTTACGACCGCATGACATGGATAAGCTGGCGCTGCCCACAGAGCATCAGATTCACAGCCGGCGTTCATACTTTGTTGAGCATGCTCGACGCCAACGTGTGGCTATAAATGAGCTTCCGAGACTCCCAAGCGGTCTTGCCCCTCGGAGTCGACGGGAAAGACCAACGTGTTTGGGCCTGAATCGTCAATGCGTCGCCGGTGCAGGCCCCTGCACCACCTGCACCAGATGCGACGGCTGCAGGTACTTCTTGAACGCGTCCTGCACCTGCGGTGCGGTAAGGGTCAGATACGACCGCGCGGCGACCATTGGCTCATCCAGCGGCTGGCCCTTGTAGCCCCAGCTCACCAGCGAGCTGGC
>Ga0302315_10000172_pt1 | contig 80368 bp, 77 predicted proteins | sample III_Palsa_N3_1_FD_200532 | JGI IMG/M metagenome (GOLD analysis project Ga0302315, IMG submission 200532) | Peat permafrost microbial communities from Stordalen Mire near Abisko, Sweden - III_Palsa_N3_1 | ecosystem: Environmental > Terrestrial > Soil > Palsa > Peat permafrost | place: Sweden...
GCCACCTTCTAATCAGAAACAAATAAAATAACTTAGAGTATGCCCGAATTGTCAATAAAACCTTACACTAATTTAGAAGATAAGCATTTTTCCAATGAAGTGAGAATTCTATTGACTGACAACGATTTTAATGGAATAAATTTTAAAGAGGGTCAAATCCCACTTTTCGTTTCAAAATGCTTTTTTAAAAAAATTTTAATTACAAACATTGAGGAGATAGCATTTCAGGATGTTTCCCTTATGTTTAGTGATTGCTACATCGAAGATTTCCAAATAGAGGCCATTACTTCTGGAAATATTTCATTGCTTTTCTTTAATTGTATAATCAATGGTAAGATTGATAACAGTAAATTAAAGTTGGTCGAGTTTAATAATTGCTGTCTTATAAGCAGCATGTTCCTGTTAAACATTGAAACGGTTACGATAAAATTTTCCGAAAAATTCAACGAATTGTTTAATCAGGAACACTTTAAAAATCACATAAAGGATTCAGAAAAATTATCCGAGATCAGGCAATCATACTATATTAATCATTGCAAAAAGATTTGGGTATCATCCGAGATCAAAAATCATAACCCAAAATGGAATATAAACTTGTCCTTAACCTACCTTTCAGAAGATAATGATATAAGTACCAATGTCAAGAACATTAGACTGCAAGCACTATCTTTTACCGGAAATACCTGTGGCAAACTAACTGTTGAGAACTCCAAAATTGAGCGATTATATTTAAGAGAATTTTCACCAAAAGGTGAAACAGTTTTTTATGATATTAGCCCGAGTACTCTCTTAAATCCTAAAGCATCTACCGAACAAGAAACCAAAATTGAAATTCACCGATGCAACTTGGATAGTGTTGATTTTGATAATATTAAATTTGATGCGTATAACATCGTATCATTTTACCGGACTAAGTTCTCTAAAACTACTTTTACATCTTGCAATTTCCCTAAAAATTATGTTTCTTTTGAACGATTCAAATCTTTAGAAAATGTACATTACAAGGATGTATTGAGTGGCAATTATCACAAAGATCAGTATGAAATATTCTTGCAGTTGAAGAAGTCTCTGGAATTAACTGGGAATTATTATGAGGCTCAAAAACTTCAGGGGATAGCACACGATGCGCTAAAGCAAATAAAAACAATTTCCTCTTGGGACAGGATGATTTTAAAAATAAATAGCTTTTCAAATAATCACGGATTGTCAATTATCCGACCATTTCTTCTTTTTCTTGCTTTCACCATACCTCTTTATATTCTCTACCTATGGAGTTTAGGCCGAATTAATAACAATAGCATTGACTATACATTGTTTGGTAGCTATTTTTCATTTATTGATTTAACACACAGAACTGATTTTTTGGTAAACAAAGACGGATTTACAGGCTTATCATTAGCACTTGATTTCATCAATAAAATTGTTGCCGGTTTTTTTATTTACCAATTAATTGCAGCATTTAGGAAATATGGTAAAAACTAATTAAGTCCAATTAAAAAAAAAGGACTACATGACCAATTAGAATATGCACAAGATTTGGTATGAAAAATTGCGTATTAGCACGTTTCTGCTCCAATTTTATGGTTGGCTTACGCGTGGTTTTTTTTCGATGGCTGATCGACAAAGAATACATGATAATGTTGACAGATTAATGTTAATGAGAAATGATAAATGGGACGGAAGATATGATTTAGTGTTGGAACTACAATTTAAAACCGACAGCCTGATTCAGCAAGCTAAAGACTCTTTGAAGTTTAAGCAGATCTGTAACGATGAAGACATCGCTAAATATTTAAATGGCAATCCAGATTTCTTTGAAAAAGGCATTGTCCTGCATGATTTATCAAAGTTGCTTGACATTACAAGTGAATTAAAACGAGGCCATTTTTTACATGATGTTTATCATGGTTATCCTGAGCATTATTATCAATATCAGGTAGATTGCCTTGATTACTGCTACAGCGCCTACCATTTTTATAATGAAGGGTATGATTATTACCACGGGCGAAAGGTTGTTAGAAATTATAGCGAAATGGATATTAATTCAATTCCATTTACTGAACAAAAGAGAATACAACAAGCGGATGAAGTGATGTTGCGCAATTTTAGAGAAGCGTATATCAATCTTATTTTTTTTGTCGAGGGTTTTATTAATTCGGTGGGTTATGATGCGTATTTAAAAGGGCTGGCAAAAAACAACATCGATGACGAAAACCGATTAAAAGGGTTTACAATTAGAAAGGAGAACAGAAAGAGCTACCATCAACTAAGGCAGAAAATTGAAATTATTCCCTTTATTATCAACGGCACTAAGGTTGATTGTGAAATTGAACCATACCAAACCTACCTTAAAATAAATGTTGAGTTACGAAACACCTATGTTCATTCCTCACCCGATAAACCTAAGATTACTTTTGGATTTGAAGACTGGAAAAATAAATGTGACGAACTAATAGACGGCGGTTGTTTCCAAGTGATGGAAGCTTTTTGGAAAACTTGTTATCCAGCTGTTCATTTTCCAATCGTTATTTTTAATACTTTCTATGCTGCCTCATTCAAGGGACGTCCAAGTAAAATGTATGCAGAGCCTAAATAATGATCTTATACCATTACATTTCTACTACCTATACCGAATACTGAATTTTTATTTCATCAACCTATATTTATAATAATGGTATGGATTTATGGTATCAAACTTATCACCATTACTTTGCCAAATAAAATTATCTTAATTTAGGGCAACAGTTAAAATGCAATTATGTACAACCTTTTAATTTCCGGTAACGAAGAAGATTGGGAGGGAAATCCTTTTGAGTTGGAGATGTCGCGTGCTTTTGAGTACACGGAGCCTGAAATAAGTTCAATGTTTCAACCATTAACTCAAAACGAAATTATCGAACTCAAAAAGTTTCCATGTTTATTTGCTTATGAAATTGGGTGTGAAAAGCCTCCTAAATTCGGCTTACTTAAATCGATCAAAAAACGGCAAAATAAACTTTTGATAGAATACGAGATAATCTTACTTAGCCGATTTTTGACAGAGACAGAATTAAAAGATAACAGCTTTAGCTTAGATATTGATAAAAAATTCGAGTTAAGGCGCACACATTGGGCAATTAAAGATGTGGACTTGTCTGAGGAACTAACGGTGTTTGGAATTAAATTACCTCAAACTAGTCAGGAATCTGCTGAAATCATTGATATTAATTATCATCATTTTGATATTGCGCTTTCTTTTCCGGGTGATGCCAGGTCTTTGGTTGAACCAATCGTTACGGAACTCACAAAGCGTTTAAAGCCAAACGCATTATTTTATGATTTCAATTACCAATCTCAATTGGCCAGACCTTCTCTTGACGTACTATTGCAAGATATATACAGTAAACGATCTAAGTTAATCGTGGTGTTCCTGTCTGGCAGTTATGAAAAGAAGAAGTGGTGCGGAGTGGAATTTCGCGCAATAAAAGAAATCATAATGGATCAGGATTATGATAAAGTGATGTTCATCAAAGTTGATGACGAGCCGGTAAGTGGTGTTTTTAAAACTGACGGGTATATTGATAGCCGAATATTTTCCGTTCAGGAGATCGCCAAATTTATTATAGAGAGGTCGAAACAGCAATTGGATATTAGACGAAATGCCATAACCTATGGGGTTAAGATCGTATCTCCAACAGACGACCAGCAACTTCCGAATCCCGTTATTGTGAAAGGAACATTCCAAATAAAACCCCCTCCAGGCCTATTTTATTGCTTTGAATTTAATCCGCAAATTGGAACCTATTGGCCGAAAAACAAGATTCACTTTAACAAAGATCGTCTTGACTGGACTTCAATAATATCAATGGGTATTGGCGATGATATGGAACGGATAATTTATTTAGTAGCTGTTGGTGAGACTGGGATTCGTCTAATTGATGAACACAAACTAAGTGATATGACCACCGGTTTGAAAAACTTATCATCTGACATGATAGTTGTTGATGAACGGCACATCATTCTAAAAAGCTGATTTTCGGATTTGGAGACCTGCTAGCTTCAAAAGATTTAGTATAACTTACCAAAATTGCAGGAATTTGTACATCATCTTATCTCTTAAATATCGACAATGAACAAAGGTAAATTTACAGTTGATATAGATCTGGATAACGGTATCTGGAAATGTGAGTGTGAAGGGTTTTCGCATAATGATGAACCAAGGTTTCACATCGATATAACGCCACCAGTTAGCTATACTGCGAACAGTCAATTTTATTCTAATGAAACTGATTTCATTTATGATGGGATAATGTTGGAATTTAATTTTGAATTATGGCCTTGGATGTTTAAAAGCGACGATTATGAAGAAGAATTAAAGAGTAAATTATCTACCTATTTAATGCGCCGAATTATGTGGGACGAAACGATTGAAGAAGCATAACAATCTTGAATATGCTTGCCTTATATTTTTAAACCGTCCAAAAAGGTCAAAAAAGGAATCAGGTGTTCGATTGTAGTCCCTGATTCTCCGGTATGAGGGGATCGCGCGTCATATTAATATCAGACCATTAGGCGGATAAGTAGCTTTAGGTCGTAAATAAATAAGTTCGAAAATTGTACATGCAGGCGCGATGGCAGAATTCAAACTACCCATATTCCCAAATCTAAGCCGCTATTTGGGCTAATCTTTTTAAATCTTCCAGAAAAAAGTTTGACATTTGTTCGCTAGGGAATAGTCATTTACGTTTATAATGGAAGAATTGATCACTTACATTTTGAAATTTGGTAGCTTAAATCGGGAGCAGATAAATCTGATTACCAGTATGGCTCACGAAAAAAAATTACACAAGCACGCGTATTTTTCGGAAGCAGAAAAAATACCAAGGCAGATTGGCTTTATTCTAAACGGTGTTATCCGGGTTTTTTACTGCAACGATAAAGGTGAAGAAATCACCCGGTTTTTTATAAGCGAAAACAATTTTGTCGTGGATTTAATGAATTTTTCCAATAGCCTTCCGGCCACAGCCTATGTGCAGGCCATCACCGACTGCAATTTGATCGTATTTTCGCAAGCTGATTGGAACGAGTTTTCAATTACCATTCCACCTTGGGATCATATGATCAGTAAAATAACCTCAAAAACGCTTTTACAAAAAATAGAACGAATAAGTCCTTTGATTGCGGAGGATGCAACAACCCGTTATTTGGCATTCCTACAAAAATACCCGCAACTGGCCAATCGTGTCCCTCTGGCTTATGTGGCTTCCTATCTGGGTATTACGCAATCTTCGTTAAGCAGGATAAGAAAAAACATACGCTAATGAATTTTTTGCCAAATGGCAAATGATTTCATTTTTAATGAGGCCATCTTTGACGCATAATAAATGTGATCAAATATGAAACATTCAAAAGAACAAATCGAAACATTTTACCAAGATTTTCTGCATTCATTTACCTTATCCGCATCCAATGTCGTGGAACATTTCGATGAACATGCGATCATCGAATATCCTTATGCAGAAACGCCTGTTAGCATGAGCCGGATGGAATATTTTCACCAGTTATCCAATATATTGCCGAAAATGGGAAAACTTGAATTCCAGGATTTGATGATTTATGCGACCGATGTAGCGGACACTTATTGGGCAACTGTACACGGAGAGTGTGTTATACCTTTCACCGGTAAGTTATTTGAGCAAAACTACGTCGTTCGTTTTTCAATTAGTGAAGAACTGAAGTTTGTAAGCTATGCGGAACATTGGAACCCGCTGAATATGGGGAAAGCTTTCACTGCATAAACATAAAAATCAACTTATGAGCTACACCTACAAAATCGATCCGAAGGCCATGTTCGAGGATCGTTTTAAACAATTCGTTTCCTTCGGCATACCCCAGGCGGACGTTGAGACATTACAAGCTACCATTACTGACATGTGGGCAGATGAGCCGGGCGGCTGGCCATACGAGTGGTCTGCCTGTGCGCGGAAGTACATGGAAGCCGGGAACCCGCTTTTGTCTTCGCTCGCCTACGGCTTTGCTAAATTTCCGTGCCTGGCCAATGAGGCACGTCGCGAGGCGCTTCAAAACCAGTTAGCCGCCTATCTGGCCGCTGCGCCAAAGTTTCCGGTTAATTTTGAGCGGCGAGTGATCGCCTTGCCTTATCAGGGTGGACTTGTGAACCTGCCGGTTCATTTGTTCTCCAGGCCTGGCCGGTATACCGATAAACCGGTGCTCCTGTATAGCGGCGGCGTGGATACTTACAAAATGGACAGCCACGTGCTCGTGATGACATTAGCCCAGCGTTTGGATATGACCGTCCTGGCCTTTGATCAGCCCGGAACGGCAGAGAACCCCGTCCCGTTAACCATCCATGGCGATGAGCTGATACTCGGATTGGTCAAACAAGCGCGTGAACTGGGAAATGGAACAGTGATCCATTTCGGATTGTCGTTCGGCGGTAACTTCGCTGCTATGACCGGGCTTTCCGGGGCGGTAGACGCTGCGATTGTACTCGGCGGGCCTGTCGATAAGGCTTATGCAAGGGAAAACCTGGAGCGGCTGCCTTACGGTATGCCCGGCATTATCGGCAACGACATGGGATTTGATCAGGAACCGACATTTGATGAATTTACGGCTGCCATTCAGGCCTTCTCACGGCGTACCTTGCTTGACCGCAACGATAACAGTCCGATGATTGTCATCAATGGGGCGGATGACGTTTTTGTACCACGGGCAGACACCTTGGTTTTTGAAGGTCGCAAAAATACCGAAGTCCACCTGATAGCCGGTACTGGTCATTGTGCATCCAGCAAACTTTCCGAAGCTCTTGACATGGTCTGTAACTGGGTGCCAAAACAAATTGGTTCACTTGCATTTCCCGAGGCAGGCGGAAAATGATGCAGGAGCAGATAGCCCAGCGCCATTCCGATAATCAAGACGATGATAACCACGGTGCAGTTGATTGGGGACTTATAATTTTAACCTTGATTTTTAACCTGCCTTGCTAATAACTTCAGATTTTCTATAAAAAAGTTCGACATTTGTTCGGTGAGGACCTCCTTATCGGAGTGACGATGTGGAGCAATAACAGAATCTTATCAGATAATATGATAACTTACTGTTACCCTTATATTTTTAAAGCGTCTAAAAAGGTCAAAAAAGGAATCAGGTGTTCGATTGTAGTCCCTGATTCTCCGCTGAGTAAAATTTAAACAACATTTTGTCATTCGTGGCGTACCCTGTTTAAGAGATGCTGAAAACAGCGCCCAGTGCGCGGAAACGAATAAAGTTCGGTTCCCTATCTTTCATTATTCTATATAGTTTCTTTACAAAAATCAGATTGCCAGTAGTCCTTCGTGTCAATATCCATGATGGTTAACCGTCCGGATTGACCCGTACCAGTATCTATATTATATATATTGAATGCTTTCAAAGGTTTGTCTTTTCCGAATTTTGTGGTAGGTGTATGCCCAATATATATTTCTTTAAAATCTGGTTCCACTGCAAATGCTTCCTTGTTTATGTAACGTTTATATGCTTCTTGCCATAAACTTCTATCCCAATAATAATCCGCTGGTCTTTGTTCATGGAAAGGTAAATTACTTTTAAAACCTGCATGGACGAAGCATCTATTGCTATCATCAATATAATATAGTTTCTGATCATTGAAAAATATCTTATGGGTGTCAGGTATATCCTTTGACTCCAGTGCGGTTTTGTAACCACTTCCCTTAGAGAAAAACCGTCCGCTTTTTCCGGCATGATCCAGATAAGAAATAAGCGTGCCTTTGCCACCGAGATTCCAAAAGAACGGATGAAAATCAGTTTGAATAAATTCATTAAGCCAATCGTCATGATTGCCCTTAATGGCGATTAAATGCTTAATTTTTAACAGCTCATCTACACACTCATAAACTTGTGATAGACCGTCTGCAACATCTCCAAGCTGGATCAATTGATCGTTTTCATAGTCAAATTCTGATCTTTCCAGGCATTGGACCAACGCTTTATAAGCACCATGTATATCACCCATTACTAATGTTCGCATTTTATTCTTTTCAATTTCATTATCATAATTAAAGTAACTAACCAATACACGGGATTGCAAATCCATCATAGCAGGATGAGTTGATTACCCATCAACCCATCCTGATCTATTCATTTATATAGCTGCTGAAAGCTTTTGTTTTAACGCTGCCATATCCTCGCTTATTTTTAAATCAATTATTTTAGCATAGTGTTGTGTCTGCTTTAATGATTTATGGCCTAACATCTTAGATACAGTTTCAATTGGCACACCATTGCTTAAAGTCACTGTAGTCGCAAACGTATGGCGTGCAATATGAAATGTGAGGTTTTTATCAATGCCACAAGTATCTGCGATCTCTTTTAAATAAGCGTTCATCTTTTGATTGGTTAAAACCGGCAACACATAATTTTCATCCCGGCATTTAGGATGATCTTTATATTTATCCATTATTTCGACCGCTACAGGTAAAAGTGGAAGACGTGTCGGGGAATTAGTCTTTTGTCTTTTAGTAATAATCCATTTTACACCGTCTATACCCGTTACAATTTGTGTCCTCCTAAGATTGCTTACATCAACATATGCTAAGCCAGTATAGCAACTGAACAAAAAGATGTCACGAACGTTGCTTAACCTCGCCATTGTGAAAACTTTTGAACTTATTGCTATTAAGTCCTCCTTGGTTAAAGGAATTATTTCTACTTCTTCCTGGGCGGTGCTAAAGTCACAAAACGGGTCTTCCCGCAGCCATTTTTTTTTGATACATTCTTTTAATACGGTACCTAAAGTGCTGATATACTTCATAGCTGAATTATGGTTGCAATTTTTAACGGTTTTTAGCCAAAAGGAAAAATCCTTTACAAACTCGTAATTCAATTCTTTAAGTTCCAAATCATTTTTATCATACTTCCATTTAATATATGCAGTTGTGTGGTCTATAGTGGTCCGATATCTTTGAAATGTTCTATAGGAGTACTCTTTTCCAACCAGTGCATTAATTTGGTCGTTGTGCTTGCTAAAGACTTCAAGCAGCATCCTTTTTTCCTCATCATTCCCTGTAGCGTGTCTTTTTAGTAATTCGGCCGTTATTTCTTTATCCGCAAGTATTAGCTGACTTTTTGCGCTATATACTTTTGCTCTAAGAAGATCCAGGTAGGCATTAAGTTTTAAGGCATCCTCTTTTGTACCTTTAGCCCTACCGGCTCCCTGATCCCATCGTGTGGCATCCCACGTTCTTTTAAGGGACAACTCTTTTGCAATCCCATCAACTGTGATCCGTAAATAAATGTACCTCTCGTCACTTTTCTGATTTTTTGGCTGTTTTAAAAAGAAGAACAGCCCAAAGCTTTTTTCCAACATAACATTAATTTTTAAGGTTAATAAAGTTGGAAATACTAACGCCTTTGAACAAGATGTAAACCTTATTTACTGGTTGATAATCAGTAAATTACGTCTTTTAGGTTGCGTCTTTTTTGAAAATTTTAAGACGCCACGAATGACGCAACCTAACTTTGATTATTTTTGAAAAATCTGACAACCTGCAAAAAACAAAAAGCCCGCAAATCAAGGATTTGCAGGCTTTTGTAAGCTTTGATAACGCTTAAAGTGCCCCAGACGGGAATTGAACTTTGTTCGCTCCCCCGCTCTATTGGCGGTTTTCAGTTCTTTTTTAAAGGTAGTGCCACGAATGACGCGACCTTTTTTGTTTGCGGTCAGTTGCTGACCAAGTAGCCCGTAGGGGAATCGAACCCCTGTTTCAAGAATGAAAATCTTACGTCCTAACCCCTAGACGAACGGGCCTTTTTGTTGGAATGTTTAGCCGTTAATACTACTTTCGGTTAAAACAAACCCCTTATTTTGGGATTGCAAAGATATACGTTTAATGATAAATTAAAAATATTCTTTTCAAAAAAGTTGGCCTCACGCCGCCCTCTCCAAAGGAGAGGGTTCTGATTGCAGTAGTTATCGTATATAAACCTGCCAGGAAAAGGCCGCTGTTGGCAGATGTCCTGGTAATGTTGTGACGGATAATGCAGGCTCTGTATCCCTTTGTGTAAACTCTTGGTACCCTTTGTGATTAATTGACCATTAGAGCCTGATAATGTCTTTTTTACATTAGCTAAACAAAAACATAATACCGTTAGTATAAATGTATTATACAATACACTTATATTTATTAAATAATATTACATCCATAACATGAAAGCAGTTTGGAACAACCACGTTATTGCCGAAAGCGATGATACGATAGTGGTTGAAAACAATCATTACTTCCCGAAAGATAGTGTAGCGTCCGAATTTTTAAAAAGTTCAGCCACGCATACCGCATGCCCGTGGAAAGGGCTGGCATCGTATTATACCCTTGATGTAGACGGCAAAGAAAACCCCGATGCTGCCTGGTATTATCCAGAGCCAAAAGAAGCGGCAGCCAATATTAAAAATCACGTCGCCTTTTGGAAGGGCGTTCAAATAACCAACTGATATGCAACAGTACGATGCGATAATTATTGGCGCAGGCCAGGCAGGCACACCTTTAGCTAAAAAGCTGGCTTTGGCCGGTAAAAAAACCGTGCTGATTGAAAAAAGATGGATAGGCGGCACCTGCGTTAATGACGGCTGCACGCCTACCAAAACCTGGGTGGCATCGGCAAAGGCGGCTTACATGGCGGGCAATAGCGGTCCACTGGGTGTAAAAATAAAGGGCTATTCGGTAAGTATGCCCAGGATAAAAAAGCGGAAAGACGAAATTGTTCACCAGTTTAGGGATGGCAGCCAAAGAGGCCTGGAAGCTACCAAAAACCTGACCCTGCTGTTTGGCGAAGCTACATTTACCGGAAATAAAACCCTTTCGGTAAAGCTGAACAACGGAAAAAAGAAAGTGCTTACTGCCGGTTTGATATTTATTAATACCGGCGCTAAACCCTATATACCGGATATTGATGGTTTAGACGACATTAACTATTTAACGTCAACCACTATGCTCGACCTTGACCATATCCCCAAGCATTTACTGATACTTGGCGGCAGTTACATAGGCCTGGAGTTCGCGCAGATGTTCCGCCGTTTTGGGAGTAGGGTGACGGTGCTGGAAAAATCGGAGAGAATAGTTCCGCATGAGGACGAGGATGTATCCGAAGAATTAACCAAAATATTAGAAGATGAGGATGTTAATATCCGTACCAATACGGTAGCAACCGGGTTCAAAAAAAAGTCGGGCAGCAAAATAGTTGTTTCGCTTTTAGAAGGCGAAGATGAAAAAAAGCTAAGGTGTTCACACGTGTTGGTTGCTATTGGCCGTGTCCCGCAAACCGATGCGCTGAACCTGGCTAAAACTGGCGTTGAAACGGGTGAGCGCGGCGCTATTAAGGTAAATGACAAACTGGAAACCAACGTCCCCGGCATTTATGCCCTGGGCGATGTAAAAGGCGGCCCGGCATTCACGCATATCTCCTATAACGATTATGCCATAGTTTACCGCAACCTAATTGAAAACGAAAACCTATCTATTAAAGACAGGCCGGTACCTTATTGCATGTTTACCGACCCGCAGTTAGGACATATCGGCTTAAGTGAAAACGATGCTAAAAAGCTGAAATTGAATTATAAGGTTGCCAAATTGCCAATGGCACACGTGGCCCGCGCCATTGAAACCGGGGATACCCGGGGCTTTATGAAGGCCATTGTTGATGCCGATACCAAACTGATATTAGGCGCTACCATTTTAGGCCCCGAAGGCGGCGAGACCATGACCGTGCTGCAAATGGCCATGATGGGCGGCATTACTTACGAGCAAATACGATGGTGCGTATTCGCGCACCCGCTATATGCTGAATCATTGAATAATTTGTTTATGACTTTGGAGAATTGATATGAGTAATTCAAAAGTTTTGTTCATTGTGTCTATTGATCAAATACATTTCCCCTACCCTCTTTCTCGCGCAGCGAAAGAGAGGGTGGTCGAGCGAAGCAATGACCGGGTGAGTCCTCACCAAGCGACATTACCGCCAGTGCATTGGCATGCGCTTACTCACCCCGACCGTTCCGCCTATTGGCGGATGGTCGACCCTCTCTTTCGCTACGCGAGAAAGAGGGTGAACGCGTTTTTTATAATAAATCACGGTCAATTTTTTTAACCGCCTATGATAAAAGTTGAACAAATCAATAAATCATTCGGCAAGGTCAAGGCAGTTGATAATATTTCTTTTGAAGTAGCCGAAAGCGAAAACCTGATTTTATTGGGTACCAGCGGCTGCGGTAAAACTACCACGCTCAAAATGATCAACCGCCTGATTGAACCAACAAGCGGCAATATTTTTATAAACGGCCAAAACATTTTAGAACAACCGCCAGAAGAATTAAGGCGCGGAATTGGTTACGTGCTGCAAAATAATGGACTGTTCCCGCATTATACCGTTGCAGAAAACATTGCCGTTGTGCCGCAATTATTAAAATGGGATAAAAAGCAAACCGATAAAAGGATACATGAATTATTGGAAAAACTGCATTTGGATAGATCCTATCTGAATGTCTACCCCAAAGAGCTAAGCGGCGGCCAACAGCAGCGTGTCGGCCTGGCAAGGGCGCTGGTTGCCGATCCGCCGGTATTGTTAATGGACGAGCCATTCGGTGCGTTGGATAACGTAACCCGCGCAAAAATACAGGCCGAATTTAAGGCCCTTGATGAACTGAAACGTAAAACAATCATCATGGTTACCCACGATGTACTGGAAGCTTTTGAATTGGGCGACCGCATTTGCCTGATGGATAAAGGCAAAATAGTACAATGCGGCACACCTGCTGAATTATTGTTCCATCCAAAAAATGATTTTGTAAGCGGTTTTTTGAAAGAACAGCGCTTGCAACTTGAATTTAGGGCAATCAAGGCCCCCCAGCCTCCGCCAAATGGCGGAGAAGTTCCTGATATGAGTCTGTGGGCAGCGTTAGAGCAGTTTAAATATGATGGCAGCAAAAAAGAGAACCAGGCTGAGTTTGAGCAGTTGATGTCGGCGTTTTACCAATATAAAAGGGGACAGCCGCATGAATGAGCAACAGCAAACTTTATGGGGCTTTATGTGGCAGCAAAGCGATAAGCTGCTCACGCAAACTTTGCAGCATATCGGGCTTACTTTTATCTCGTTATTTTTAGCGGTGCTGATCGGGTTGCCGCTGGGTATTTTAATTGCCCGTAAGGCAAAGCTATCGGGCACAGTTTTGGGCATCGCCGGGGTTTTGCAAACCATACCCAGCATCGCTTTATTAGGCTTTATGATCCCGCTGTTGGGCATCGGCCCCAAACCTGCTATTGTAGCTTTACTATTATATGCCCTGCTGCCCATCATCCGCAATACTTACACCGGCATTACCGGGGTTGATGCCGCTATCAAGGAAGCCGCTGTTGCTATGGGCATGACCAAAGGGCAAATACTTACCAAGGTTGAGCTGCCCCTCTCTATGCCCGTTATATTGGCTGGTATCCGCACTGCTACGGTTATTAACGTGGGTGTGGCTACGCTGGCATCTTATATTGCAGCGGGAGGTTTGGGAGAATTTATTTTCGGCGGCATATCGCTAAATAACACCAACATGATATTGGCGGGTGCCATACCCGCAGCATTGCTGGCAATACTGTTTGATTTTTTATTGTCAAGAGTTCAGCACCTCAACTTAAAAAAACTAAAAACTGCCACTGCCGCCCTGCCACTGCTACTTATTTTGTTATCATCTTTCTACTTTATCCCCAACGCTTATGGAAGTAAACTAACAGCGGGTTTTACACCCGAATTTATGGGTCGGCAGGATGGCAACCTGGGCCTGCAAACCAAATACGGGTTAAAAATTCATACCATAGTGATTAGCGACGCGGTGATGTATAAGGCCGCTTATGAAAAGCAATTGGATGTCATCAGCGGGTATTCAACTGATGGGCGTTTAAAGGCTTATGATTTGGTGGTATTGCGGGATGACAAGGGCATTTTTCCGCCATACTATGCCGCGCCGGTTGTTAGAGCGGATGCGTTGAAAAAGTTCCCTGATTTAGAAAAAACATTAAACCTGCTGTCGGGCAAAATAAATGATAGTATAATGACGGAATTGAATTACCGTACCGATTATCTTCACCAAAGCCCTGAACGTGTGGCAAAGGATTTTTTAACGGCCAATAATTTATGGAAGCCTGCGCGAAATGGCAATGCCGGAACAGTTCGCATCGGCTCAAAAATCTTTGGCGAGCAATATATACTGGCCAATATGTACAGCATGTTGATAAAGGGTTATACCGGTTACGATGCAACCACAAAAACAGGACTGGGCGGCACAAAAATTTGCTTTGATGCTTTGACAAATGATCAAATAGACTTTTACCCTGAATATACCGGCACGGGATTATTAGCCATATTGCAGCCGCCCGCAAAAACGGTTGACAGTTTGGGGGGTGATAAAGACAAAACCTATAATTACGTTCAAACCGGGTTTCAAAAAAAATATAATATCAAATGGCTAAAACCAATTGGGTTCAATAATGCGTATGCTTTAATGATGCGGCAAAAACAGGCGAAAGTTTTGAATATTAAAACAATTACCGACCTTAAACGATATTTGGAAAGCAAATAATTAAATGGATAGGTGTAAACAATGAAAGAAACGAAATTTAAAGCTTGGGCAGTGCGGTTCCCCTCTTGAGAGGGGTGGAGGGGTGTGTTAATGACCATATCGGCTAACACACCCCCGCCACAACACATTCCGGCGCACCCCCTCTCAAGAGGGGAGCTATCATAAGATGCATATTTTCAATCAATTACTAACAAGTTAAATGGAGCTAAAAGACCGTTACTTAAAAGTTCGTAAACATACAGAGATGATTTGCAGCCACCTGCAAACAGAGGATTATGTGGTGCAGCCTGTTGTGGATGTTAGTCCGCCTAAATGGCATATCGGGCATACCACCTGGTTTTTTGAAACCTTTATCCTGAAACCCTATTTTATGGGCTACCAGGAATATAACCCCGAGTACAATTACGTCTTCAACAGCTATTACGAAACCGTAGGCAACCGGGTTATCCGCACCGACCGCGGTAACCTCAGTCGCCCTACAGTTAACGAAATTTACCGCTACCGCGAGTATGTGGATGATGCCATGTACAAGTTTTTATGCGAAGAACCGTCCGCAGAAATTAAAGAGTTGCTGGAGCTTGGCTTTAACCACGAAGAACAGCACCAGGAATTACTATATACCGATATCAAATACATTTTGGGCCATAATCCGCTGATGCCTGCTTATGATAAGGCCTATGTTTCGCCAAAGGTCGAATTTGTTGAGAGCGGCGAATTTATAAAGCTGGCCGAAGGCGTTTATGAAATAGGTTTTACAGGCGATGGTTTTTGCTTTGATAATGAACTCAACCGCCATAAAGTTTATTTAAACGCTTTTGAGATAAGCCCCAATTTGGTAACCAATGAAGAATACCTGGCATTTATCAACAGCGGCGGCTATCACGATTTTCGCCACTGGCATGCCGAGGGCTGGGATTGGGTAAAAACCAATAAAATTGAAGCGCCGCTTTACTGGCATTTGGTGGATGAGGATTGGTACCATTATACTTATCACGGCCTGGGGCCGATAAGGCCGGATGAGCCGGTTTGCCATATCAGTTATTTTGAGGCCTATGCTTATGCGTCATGGAAAGGCTTACGCTTGCCAACCGAGTTTGAGTGGGAAGCAGCCGCCAATCAGTTTACATGGGGCAAAAGCTGGGAGTGGACAGAAAGCAGTTACCTGCCTTATCCGGGTTTTTCAAAAGCACCCGGCGCTATTGGCGAGTATAACGGCAAATTCATGGTTAATCAAAAAGTATTGCGGGGCGCGTCGGAAGTTACGTCGCCAAATCATAGCCGCGTTACTTACCGCAATTTTTTTCAGACACATTTACGATGGCAATTTACTGGCATAAGGCTTGCTAAATAGTTTGCTCAAATATAGCTGCACATGGAAACATCAACCTTAAAAACCGAATTAGATTTAGCATCAAAACCCGCAACCGGTCGGTTTTATGAGGATGTTATAGCGGGATTACAGTCGATCCCCAAACGGTTAAACTCCAAATATTTTTATGATGCCAACGGCGATAAGCTGTTCCAGGATTTAATGAACTGTGCAGAATACTATCCAACCAATTGCGAACTGGAAATATTTTCCGGACAAACCGCCGAAATGGCCGTCGCCATGATAGCTGATGGGAGTTCTTTCGATTTGATTGAACTCGGCGCGGGCGATGCCACCAAATCAAGTTATTTACTGGGTTATTTATTGGAACAAAAAGCCGATTTTACTTACCTGCCCATTGACATATCAGACAATATTATATCCTACCTCAATATCACGCTGCCCGTAGTTTTACCGGGGTTGAAAACAACCGGCTTAAACGGCGAGTATTTTGATATGCTTGAACAGGCAAACGCCGGTTCAAACCGTCGAAAGGTGGTGATGTTTTTAGGTTCAAACATCGGCAATATGCCCGTAAATGAAGCGCTTGATTTTTGCCGGGAAATACGCGGACACTTATCGCCCGGCGACCGTATGCTGATAGGTATCGACCTTAAAAAAGACCCTAAAACCATATTGGCGGCTTATAATGATAAAGGCGGCATCACCAAAAAGTTCAACCTTAATTTGTTGGCGCGTATTAATCGCGAGCTGAACGCGAATTTCGATCTGACCCAATTTGAGCATTATCCCACTTACGATCCCGAAACCGGCGCTTGCAAAAGCTACCTCATCAGCACTATCGACCAGGTGGTAAACATTAATGGCCGCGAACATATTCATTTTTTAAAGGATGAATATATTTATATGGAGATCTCGCAAAAATTTACCGTAGCACAAACTGATCAAATGGCTACATGCGCCGGCTTTAAAACCGCCAATCATTTTTTTGACAGCAAGAACTGGTTTTTAGACGCGGTTTGGGTGGCGGAATAAAAAGCAAGTCATGCCGAATTTATTTCGGCATCCCACGCGCTAAGTAATTATGTGTATAGCTCATTTTGTGAGTTGCTGAAATAAATTCAGCATGACGTGGATATTCCCATCCATAATCTTATTTTTGGCGACCCCTAATCAGCAACATAACAACAATGGAAAATTTCTCTTTAAAAGACCAGGTAATCATCGTTACCGGCGGCACAGGCATTTTGGGCGATGCATTTATAAAAGGTATTGTAGAAGCAGGCGCGACCGTAGGTATACTGGGCCGTAATGAAGCGGTAGCCAACCAGCGCGCCGACGCGGTTAATGCCAGTGGCGGCAAAGCCATAGCATTAATAGCAGATGTATTAAAAGAAGACGAGCTGATAGCAGCCCGTACAAAAATATTAGACAGATTTGGTCGTATTGACGGGCTGATCAATGGCGCGGGCGGTAATATGCCTGAAGCGATAATTCAACCGGGCTCCGACCTGTTTAAAATGAACCTGGAAGGTTTGCGCAAAGTGCTCGACCTTAATTTATGGGGCACCATTATACCTACCCAGATTTTTGGCGAAGCGATAGCAACAAACGGCAAGGGCAGTATTGTAAACATCTCGTCGATGGCGCCGCAAAGGGTAATAACCAAGGTGTTGGGTTACAGCATTGCAAAAGCGTCGATTGATATTTATAATAAATGGTTTGCCGTTGAAGCGGCGCTAAGGCATGGCGACAAAATAAGGATGAATGCCATTGCCCCCGGCTTTTTCCTGACCGAACAAAACCGTGCCCTTTTAACCAACCCTGATGGCAGCTATACCGAACGCGGCAACCTGGTACTAAAAGCTACCCCATTCAAACGCTTCGGAGAACCGGCAGAATTGATAGGTGCCTTAGTTTGGTTATTGAGCGATGCCTCGAAATTTGTAACCGGCACCATTATTAATGTAGATGGCGGGTTTTCGGTATTTAGCGGGGTGTAAAGCCCCTCTATGTACCGGACTAAGTTGCGTACCGATGGCACGTCAAGCCTTCATTATCATGTTTTCTACCGACATTTTGCTCCTATGGAGCATCCATATTCGCTTAACTTAATGACATTGCCCTACCCGGGAGGGTTGGGTGGGGCTTATACGCGATTGCCATTTGTCCCCACCGTCTTCACTTTCCCAAAATGCGGGCAACCGCAATCTTTATGAAAAATACCACAGGAGGATAGGCTGATGAGCAGCATCGCCCCCAATAAGATAAATTTATTTTTTAACATTTTTAATTGCAAAAATAGTTAACCATACACCAAAAATCCCCATACCGGCACCTACAGCATCCGAAAACCAATCGGCCCATTCTCCGCTTCGCCATGTAAATATATACAATTGTAGTAACTCTATCAGTCCGCCATATAAAATAGCCACAATGGTAACAGTTGCCGCCACTGAATAAGTTAAGCTATCAAAATCCCGCTTGCGGATAAAGCCCATGCAATAAAAAACAACCAGCACAAAAAACATCCCGCAATGCGTCAGCTTGTCAAACCCGGCGAAAAACATCGGCGAATGACTTACCTCACCCATTTTTATACTGCATAGTATAAATATAAACAAGGCCCACAAAATAGCGGCACCATAATATTTAAAGTTTGTTTTCATTATTCGCCGATCAATGCCATATAATCTTCCGCAGATAGCAGGCCGTCCAGGTCAGCGGCATTATTCAGGCTTATTTTTACCATCCAGCCATCGCCGTATGGGTCGGTATTGACCAGTTCGGGCTGGCTGTCTAATAACGGGTTGGTTTCAATGATGATCCCTGTAACCGGCATAAACAGGTCTGACACGGTTTTAACCGCCTCAACAGTTCCAAAAACTTCTTCCTGCTGCACTTCTTCGCCCGCCAGTGAAATATCTATATAAACAATATCGCCCAGTTCGCGTTGCGCAAATTCAGTAATACCGATGTAGGCTTCATTGCCCTCCGCGCGTATCCATTCGTGGTCTTTTGTATATTTTAATTCGGTAGGGAAGCTCATGCTTTTAATTTTATATGCTCAAAAATAATAAAACTTTAAGGCAACCTGTGCAATAACCTATATTAAAACTTATATTAGACTGCCGAAAATTACGTTAACTGTATAAAGTTTGTTGTTTATTTAAAATGCAATACCCCCCATGAAAAAACTTAACCTGCTTTGCTTAAGCCTGGTACTGATAGGAGCGCAGGCCTGTAACGGCGATGTGAAGGACGATGAGCAGCCCGGGGCAGCTAAAGATATGACAAAAATAGCCGTACCAATGGACAGGGACGATGCTCAATTTGCCGCAGAAGCAGCCAACAGCGAAATAGCCGAGGTTGAGTTAGGTAAACTTGCCGTAAAAAACGGGCGGGACAAACGTGTAAAGAATTTTGGCGCGATGATGATCAAAGACCATGCAAAAGCCACAGCCAAACTGGAGGTGATCGCGAAAAGCAAGAAAATTATCTTACCTACAGCTGTTGATTCTGCTAACCAGAAAATGATGGACATACTGGCCAAAAACTCGGGCGCGGCTTTTGACCGGGCTTATTTAGATGATATGGTAAAAGACCATGAAGCCAATATCAAACTGTTCCAGTCGGCATCAAAACAATTAATGGACCCCGACCTGCGCAGATATGCTGCCAGGAACCTGCTTACTTTTAAAAGGCATTTAGATGCGATTGATGGGATAAAGGGGAGTATAAGGTAATATTAACTTTTATGAATTTATATTTCTTGCACGATTCCTTTGCTTCCAATTGTGCAGAAGGGTTTATCACCTGGACTTTGCGATAGAAGGCACAACTGCTTATCTATGTTCTTAAAACGTATTTCATAGTTAAAGTTACATTTTATTCCAAACTTTTTTTTGCATAGCCCCTAATAAAATAATAATTTGGCTGTGTCATCTGAATAACTATGTCAAATCCTATTGTAACCGGTTTAATGTCCTACGGAATGTCGGGACGGTTGTTTCACGCGCCTTTTTTAAGTACTAATCCCGGCTTTACGCTAAAGGCTGTAGTCGAGCGACATCAAAAGAAAATGGCCTCGGCTTACCCGGATATCGTGAGCTATAATTCGATGGATGAGTTGCTGAATGACTGTGAAATTGAGCTGATCATTGTTAATACGCCCAATTTCACCCATTTTGATTTTGCAAAACAGGTACTGCTGGCAGGCAAACATGTGCTGGTAGAAAAACCTGCTGCCGCCAATTCAAAAGAGGTTAAGGAATTATACGACCTGGCTAAAAGCCTTAACCTGCATGTGTTTGTTTACCAAAACCGCCGTTGGGACAGCGACTTTTTATCTGTAAAAGAAATTATTGAAAGTGGTCGCCTCGGGCGGTTGTCCGAAGTGCATTTACGCTATGACCGTTATAAACCCATATTAGCCGTAAAGCCGTTTAAAGAAACCGGGGATACCCCTGTAAACGGGTTGGTGTATGACCTGGCCCCGCATATTGTAGACCAGGCGATGGTGTTGTTTGGCAGGCCGGTGAGTTTTGATAAGACCACGGCTAAACAGCGCGATGACTCGCAGGTTGTTGATTATTTTAATTTTCGCCTTAATTACCCCGGCGAACTGAAGGTATATTTAACAGGCGGATTGTTGTTCCCCGAACCGGTGCCGTCGTTTGTGGTCCATGGCACCCTGGGCAGCTTTTTAAAATACCGCAAAGACCCGCAGGAACCACAATTAGACAGCGGCATGTTGCCTACCGACCCGGCCTATGGTATTGAACCCGAAGGCAGCGAAGGCAAATTAGTTACGATGGGCGCGGATGATGAAAAAACTATAGAGTGGATAAAATCCGGCCGGGGGAATTACAACCATTTATTTGACGCGGTTTATCAAACCATACGTAATAACGCCATATATCCTATAACCGAAGAGCATATTAGCTGGCAGATGGAATTGCTGGAAGCCTGATAAATGTAAAAACTTAGTGTGTTAACCGGGTTCAATTGCATTTAACACATTAGTCATTATATTTGCGCCTGCAACAAGCATCATATTACTATAACGATGAGAGAAATACAATTCAGAGAAGCGCTTCGCGAAGCAATGGTTGAAGAAATGCGCAAGGATGAAACCATTTACCTGATGGGCGAAGAAGTGGCCGAATATAACGGCGCTTATAAAGTTAGCCAGGGCATGCTGGACGAATTTGGCGCTAAGCGGGTTATTGATACCCCTATTTCTGAATTGGGTTTTGCCGGTATCGGCATTGGCTCGGCTATGAACGGGTTGAAACCTATCATCGAGTTTATGACCTTTAACTTTTCGCTGGTGGCTATCGACCAGGTTATCAACGGCGCGGCCAAGATCATGTCCATGAGCGGCGGGCAGTTCTCGGTACCCATCGTTTTCCGCGGGCCGACAGGCAACGCGGGTATGTTAAGCTCGCAACACAGCCAGTGCTTTGAAAGCTGGTATGCCAATTGCCCCGGTTTAAAGGTAATTGTACCGTCAAACCCGGCGGATGCGAAAGGCTTATTAAAATCAGCTATTCTTGACCCGGATCCGGTTATTTTTATGGAATCGGAATTAATGTATGCCGATAAAGGCGAAGTGCCCGAAGAAACCTATTATATAGAAATTGGCAAAGCCAAAATAGTTAAAGAAGGCACCGATGTAACCCTGGTTAGCTTCGGCAAGATCATGAAAGTGGTTATAGCCGCTGCCGCCGAACTTGAAAAGGAAGGCATTCATGCCGAAGTGATAGACCTGCGTACCGTACGCCCTATTGATTACGAAACCGTTATTAATTCGGTTAAAAAAACAAACCGTTTGGTGCTGATCGAAGAAAGCTGGCCATTAGGCTCGATAGCTACCGAAGTTGCCTTTAAAGTACAAAAAGACGCGTTTGATTATTTAGATGCACCTATCCTGCGCATTATGGGCGGCGACGTGCCGTTGCCTTACGCCCCAACGCTGATACAGGAATACCTGCCAAATGCCGACAGGGTTGTGAAGGCCGTAAAAGAGGTGATGTACGTTACAAAGTAATTGGTAAACCACTATAATTAAAAGGCTTCCCGGTTTCGGGGAGCCTTTTGTTTTTAATTGGATTTGCTTTTTATAATTATCCTGCTTATTTTCAACCTGCTATATGGAAGCGGCTTTACCCATTCAAAAAGCGCGTATTCATTCGATTGATATATTGCGTGGCATCGTTATGATCATCATGGCGCTTGACCACGTGCGCGACTATATGTCGGGTGCGCAAGTCGATCCACTCGATCTTTCTAAAACATCTGCCATCCTTTTTCTTACCCGTTGGGTCACCCATTTTTGTGCACCAACTTTTATATTTTTATCCGGCGCGAGCGCTTATTTATCCTTATCAAAGAAAAAATCAACAAGGGAAGCATCCCGGTTTTTGTTGACACGCGGGCTTTGGCTTGTCTTTTTAGAGCTTACCATTATCAGCTTTGGCTGGCAGTTTGACATCGGCTTCCATACCATATTCGCGCAGGTAATATGGGTTATCGGCTGGAGTATGATCACACTATCAGCGTTGGTGTATCTAAAACCAATATATGTTGGCCTGTTTGGGCTGATACTCATCTTCGGTCATAACGCTTTTGATTATATCACGTCAGCGTCCCTTGGTAGTAATAAAGTATTCTGGATGCTGCTGCACGAAACTAATTTTTACCAGATCAATAAATACGAATCTATTTTTGTGCTTTATCCGCTTATTCCATGGGTGGGGGTAATGGCTGCGGGTTATGCGTTTGGAACCCTATTTAAATTGGAAGCATCTGCAAGGAGGCGATTATTCATTAAGATAGGTTTAACCTGCCTGCTTATTTTTATAGTGTTGCGATACTTCAATATTTACGGCGATCCAACACCATGGGAACACCAGGTTATTTGGTGGAAGAATATACTGGCCTTTGTTAAATGCCAAAAATACCCGCCATCGCTGCAATATATTTTAATGACGCTTGGCATATCTGTGATTGCGTTAGCCATATTAGAGCATACCAACAATAAACTTAGCCGCATATTTATTGTTTATGGCCGTGTGCCCCTGTTTTATTATATCCTGCATATTTATTTGATACATAGTATAGAAGTTGCAGTTCTATTAATAAAAGGCCTGCCAACCAAACAACTACAGTCAATAGGGCCGGGGTCGTTAGGTATCAATGGTTTTAGTTTGCCTGGCGTTTATTTAATATGGCTGTGCGTGGTTATTCTCCTATACTTCCCTTGCCGGTGGTATATGCAATTTAAACAAAAACATGATGAATGGTGGTTAAGTTATTTATAACAAATCTTTGCACTAATATATTGCGTATATCTTCGTTATAATCTAATAAATGAAAACTGCCAAAATATTTGTCCTTGCTTGTTTTGTTGTTGCGGCTGCATTAGCCGGATTCAAAAATAGCTACCGAAGTTGCCTTTAAAGTACAAAAGACGCGTTTGATTATTTAGACGCGTCAATACTGCGCATTATGGGCGGCGATGCGCCATTGCCTTATGCACCCAACCCTGATACAGGAATACCTGCCAAATGCCGGCACAGGGTGGTGAAAGCGGTGATGTACGTTAATAAATAACACATGCATTTTTTAAAGCATTGCGCCATCAATTATGGCGCAATGCCGTTCTTTAAACATTCATGTCCGGTTTATTTAACCGCCAGAAGATCTACCTTTTCAATAACGGGATCTTTTGCCAGCAATTCGCCTGCCTTTTCCATCAGCGCCTTTGCAATTGGTCCGTTAAGGTGCGCGTTCCTGCCTGCTTCATCTTCAAAAGTGTCGAAAATGCCAAAGGTTGAGGGGCCTAATTGTAAAGCGTACCAGCTAACGGTTCCCGGTTCTTGCTGCGCAAGCGCCAGCCCGCCTTTCAGAAAGTCAGCCACTTCTTGTTCTTTACCTGGTTTGGCTTCCAGCCTCGCCAATAATCCTAATTTTACCATATATTTAATTTAAATTTTGTGCATTTATATACAACAATATAAACGCGGGATTTCTTAATATTCGCTGCCGCTTGTACTTATTTTTAGCCCCGCTTGTCTTTTTTACTTTACTATTTACCTAATCATGCATCCCGGTTTTGATATAAATTTATGATGCGACTATTATAATAACATAAACGTCACGAGTTTTGTTTAAACTCTGGCTTCAAAGCATTATTCATAACTTTTCGCAGCTTCAGCACCTTCGGCAGCGAAACCTGCCTGATATAAGGGTTGTCGCCATGCAGCCGGTAATAGCCCTGGTGATAATTTTCCGCAGGATAAAAAACCTTTAAAGGAATTACCTGGGTAACAATCTTGTCGCTGTAGTGATGCCCGTTATTAACATTGGCGATAACCTGCTCTATAATTTGTTTTTCCTGCGGGTTGCGGTAAAATGCGATGGAACGGTAATCAGAGCCTTCATCGGGACCCTGCCTGTCGATGGTTGTAGGATCGTGCGCATAAAAGAAGGCTTCGGTTAAGGTAGCATAGCTAATAACAGCCGGGTCATAGTAAACCTGAACCGATTCCGCGTGCCCGGTCAGTTTCGTACATACATCTTCGTATGTAGGGCTCTTAACTGTTCCGCCGGCATAACCTGCTACTACTTTATTTACGCCTTTTAACTCAAATAAAGCTTCTGACATGCTCCAAAAGCAGCCGCCGGCAAAAGTTGCTACCTGCTCTCCTTCTTTAGGATGGGGTAAAGTTGCGAAGGCCAAATCATGACCGCTTTCCTGTGCACTTGCACAGCCGTATACAAACAGCAGGCAAAGCATGCCTATATTTAATATTTTCATTGCTTTTATTTAGCTTGAATTACTTGGATGGAATAAATTTGAATGCATAAGAATCCATGCAATAGCGTTTCCCCGTTGGTGCGGGCCCGTCATCAAATACATGTCCAAGGTGCAAACCCGTACTTGCTTCCACGACTTCTTCCCTGACAACACCATATGATGTATCTTTTACAATTTTTATTGATTTTGGATCGATTGGCTTAAAAAAACTCGGCCAGCCGGTACCCGAATCGAATTTCGTATCAGAACTAAACATTGGTTTCCCCGTAGCCGCACTAACGTAAATTCCTTTTTGGTGATTATTCCAGTAAGGATTTTTGTATGGTGTCTCTGTTCCCTTGTTCACAAGTATCTCATAGGCTTCCGGCGACAGGACATTTTTCCAGTAGCTGTTAGGTTTAGCGTCAGGAAATGTTTTTATATCTTCTGAACTTCCGGGTTTTACATTTTCGGAATGAGTTTGCGCACCTGCATATATTGCCGCCAGCATTAAAGCTGCCATCATTAAATTTAACTTTTTCATACCCCTTTGCTTATTTCTTATTATTGAAATTATTCTAAAACTTTAAATAATGAACTTACCGATGGGCGTTTTGTATAATCCTTATCAAAATGTACAAAAATCAGCTTGCCTCTTTTATCAATAACGTAGGTTGCAGGTACAGGTAATACGTGGTCGGTATTGCCGTTGTTTTTCTCCAGGTCGACACCATAGTTTTTATATTTGCCCAGCATTGCATCGTCCACGACATAATTAACCTTGTACTCTTTCATTATTTTATAATCCGCATCGTGTACCAGCGAGAATGACGCTTTGGTTTTGCCAACCGTTTTAACAATATTTTCATCTGTTTCGGGCGAAACGCCGATAACGTACGCGCCTTTTGCTGTCAATAATTCTAACGAATCCTGCAAATGCGAGATTTGTTTATTGCAATACGGGCACCATTGTCCACGATAAAAGAAAAGTACCACCGCTCTATGTGTTTTTAGCAGCGCTTTCAAATCAAGTATTTTACCCGCGTTATCTTTTGCTACAAACATTGGCGCTTGTTCACCTTCTTTCAAACCGGTTTGTGCAAATAATGTTGATGCGCTAAACGCGATCAGAATAATAAGTGATAGTTTTTTCATGTTTTAAATTTAATAATTATAAATAATGCCGCCAATTAATAAGGAAAGGACACTTGATCCTTTCCTTATTGATACGGCTATTACATTTTTGATTTCATCTTGCCTGTGTCCTTGCTCATTTTCATTTTGCCCGGCATCTTGTCGGCTTTCATTTTATCAGCCTTCATTTTGTCGGCAGCCATTTTAGATTTTTTAGTAGTATCTGATAAGTCGGTTTTAACAGGTTGCCCCTGTACATTTAAAGAAAGTGTAACAGCTATAACCGCTGCTAAAAGTGTTTTTGAGATAATTGATTTCATACTTTTGTTGATTTTCATGTTTGGTTTTTTGTGGTTAGTCGGTAGTTAAACCTAAACCTTACAACAAATCAATTTTTATTTATTGCCTCCTCGATACGGTTATGCAATTCCTTTTTATAACTATCATCCAGCCGTACTTCCGTGGTATTTATAGGCGCGAAAAGCTGTTGCACCATTTTGTTAATGAGCAAGCTTTGCTTTTCAAATAACCGGCAAACCGAGCATCCGGCCAAATGTATGCGCAATTCTATCGCCTCGCGAAAAGTAATTTTGCCAATCATCCGCTTTTCAATCAAAAACGTGGCTTTCCGGCAATTGTATTGTATCTTCTTCAGCTCGTTCATATTATATCCAGTTTTTTTGAAGACAAGCCCTCAGGTTAAGTTTAGCACGATGGATGATCACCCAAAAGTTTGCTGAGGAGACTTTAAGTTCCGCGCATATAGTATCAGTTGCTTCATCATCCATATGTTTCATCGTAAAAACAGCCATCCATAACGCAGGTAATTTCTGCATACAATTTTGTAGCACCTGGTTAAATTCTTTATTGTGCAGCGGGTCGTGGTGTTCAATACCAAACCCGGTTGGGCTATGTTTCTTAATCCAATGCCCGTCATCTTCAAAAAAATCTTCCTGATCGTACCCGGCCCCGGCAATATCGTTGTTGGTCAGCCCGGACGACTTTTTGCGGTACACATCAATAATTTTATTTTTGAGGATAGCTGTCAGCCAGGTGCGCTCTGAGCTTTTCCCCTCAAACTTATCCACCCGCTCTAATGCCGCTAAAAAAGTTTCCTGCACCAGGTCGCGCGCCTGTTCTTCATCACGGATGCGGCTTATCGCATAAACATATAGGTAATCGGCATAGTTTTCTACCCACTTATGCGGGTTTACCTGTTGGTTGGTTAGTAGCATTGTTTAATAAATACATTTAGTCGGTAAACGCGCAGAAACCTTACAATTAAAATTAATCAAATAAAATTATTAAATTTATTGTAAGGATTAAATCAACAGGCCGACCAATCGCGTATATATTAATAATTAACCACTAAAATGAAAACCACTAAAATATTTATCCTTGCGGGCACAGTTTTGCTAACTGTGATCTCTTCCGCATTTATTAGCCCCAAAAACAGTAACAGTCCTAAGGTCGCTGCTAATAACGGCTTCGCGGTTATTGAACTGTATACTTCCGAAGGCTGCTCCAGTTGCCCGCCAGCCGATGCTGTAGTTGCGAAACTTGAAAAAGAAAGCGCCGGTAAATCCATCTATATCCTGGCCTATCATGTTGATTACTGGAATAACCTGGGCTGGCGGGATGTATTCAGTGATGCTGATTATTCTAAGCGGCAAAAGGAATATGCCCAATATTTAAAAATTTCATCGGTTTATACCCCTCAAATTGTAGTTAATGGCAAAACAGAATTTGTAGGGTCGGAAGAAAACACCTTGCTCACGGCAATCAATACCGCTTTGCAAAAAGAAGCACCATCGCAGTTAACGCTGGCCAATATGCAACAATCCCGCGGGCATTTGCTGGTACATTACGATGCAAAAAACACCGGTAATCACAGCGCCTTACTGCTGGCATTGGTACAAAAAACGGCGCAGAGCACGGTTAATGCCGGCGAAAATAAGGGGCGCCTTTTGTCGCATGTGCAAATTGTACGGCAGCTGCAAACCGTTGCCTTAACCAATAACCAAACCGGTACAGAAAAAATCATTCTTCCCAATGAGTTTACTCCCAAAAACTGGGAGATCATCGGGTTTATACAAAACACATCAACAGGCGAAATTACGGGCGCGGCCAGGGCTGATTTTTGAATCGGCCGAAAAAATCAAACCTGTAAAAAATGAAGAACGACTGTTTATTTAATAATTTCGCCTATCAAAATTGACCATCCGGATGAAGATCATCAAAGAAAAACATTCCTTAGTCATGCGGTGGACCCATTGGGTAAACTTCCCCATCCTCGCCATTATGATATGGAGCGGCATGCTGATCTATTGGGCAAATGACGAGTATTCAATAACACTGTTCGGGCATACTTTTGTCCGCTTTTTTCCAGACTGGTATTACAATTTATTACATATCCCATCCCGTTTGGCCGAGGGCATGGCTTTTCACTTTTTGTTTATGTGGTTTTTTACACTGAACGGCTTTTTTTATATCCTTTATACCCTAATTTCGGGAGAGTGGCGCGAGTTGGTACCACAAAAAAATTCATTTAAAGAAGCATGGCTGGTATTACTGCATGATTTGCATATCCGCAAAATAGCACCCCCTCAAAATAAATATAATGCTGCACAGCGGATAGCCTATACAGCTATTATCATCATGGGCATTGGCTCTGTAATTACCGGGCTGGCTATTTATAAACCGGTACAGCTTTATTATTTAACATGGATTTGTGGCGGCTATCATTTTGCCCGCATTATACATTTTGTATTGACGCTGGGCTATGTGTTCTTTTTCCTCATCCATATTATACAGGTTGTTTTGGCCGGATGGAATAATTTCAGCTCGGTAGTGTCCGGTTTCGAGGTTATAAATGAACAACCTAAACCTGCAATTGAAACTCACCATGAAGACGAAAAAGCCTAAAAAAGAGTTGAGCATTGATCAAAAGATCAACCGGCGAAATTTTATTTCGTTCGCTACCTTTATTGGGTTAGGCGGCCTGGCATATGGTGGTTGGCGTGCGTTGTACACATCGCCAAAGGAAATTCCGGGGATAACCGCCGGAGCACATAAACCGTTACGACGGGCGTTAAATAAAACAGAGCTTTTTTTCAGGAACTTTTTCAGCAATAATCACCTCGTAAAAACCTATCCAAAATCAATGGCTGCCAAAGTGGTAAGGCATAACAGCGATATTGGGTCTGAAGGTAAGCTACCGCCGGATAACTGGAAATTACAGGTAAATAAAAAATCCGGCGAGATGCTGCATATTAGCCTGGACGAGTTGCGGGCCCTTCCTAAAACAGAGATAGTATATGACTTTAAATGCGTGGAGGGCTGGGACCAGATATCGCATTGGGGTGGCGTAAAATTTATTGATTTTATGGAACACTTTAAATTAAACGACGAGGCCGCGCTGCAATATGTTGGCCTGGAGACACCTGATAAAAAATATTATGTAGGCATTGATATGCCAAGCGCCCTGCACCCGCAAACATTATTGGCCTATGAAGTTAACGACCAGCCGCTGCCCGGCAAACATGGGCAGCCGTTACGACTCATTATCCCGGTTAAATATGGTATAAAAAACCTGAAACGCATAGGCTCTATCACCTTTAGCAATAGCCGCCCGCGCGACTATTGGGCTGAGCAGGGTTATGATTATTATTCAGGATTGTAATTTTTAACTTATTGTTAATTAGCGGCATGGATTTTGTAACTACTAAAACAAAGAGGGGTGCCATGAAGAAAATACTGATTGTAGAGGATAATGAATTTATTGTAGAAGTGATGAGCTACATTTTGGTAAACAGGGGCTATGAAGTTACCTCTTTAACCGACGGAGATGAAGTATTTGATAACATTAATGCAAATTACCCCGACCTGCTTATACTGGATGATGAATTACCGGGCATCGCAGGCCGCGAGATATGCAGGTTAATAAAATTGAATCCTTCAACCGAAAACATGCCTATTATAATATGTTCAGGCAGTGATACTATTGATGAATCATTAACCCAGGTCGGCGCACCGAATGACGTGCTGCACAAGCCATTTGATATTGATTCGCTGGTAAGCAAGGTGCAGTTTCAGCTGGCGGCTTGATTAGTTCAACTCTTTCATCAAACTATCAAACGCCTGTCTTAATTCAGCCAGTTCCTGTTCTAATTTTAATACACGTTCTTCTAATCCGCTTGTATGGCCTGTTGGCATATTGTCTGCAAAATCATCTGCATTAACATCCGGTGCTCCTGCCAGTAAATGAGTATATCTAACTTCCTTTTGCCCGGCGCGTTTTGGCAACTGCATTATAAAGGGCGGCTCATCAGATGATAGCTTATCTAATATTTCCATAACCTCTTCAATCGATTCAAATTCATATAATCTGCCCGAGTTTGTATTCAGCTCACCCGGCGTTTGCGGGCCGCGCAGCACCAGCAAGCAAATTATCGCAACCTCGGCCGGGACAACCGGAAACACAATAGCAAAATTATGTTTGTATTTTACTACCCTGCTTGAGCCACCCGTTGCGGTAGAGACCAATCCCCGCTTTTTGAGCGAGTTTATAGTCCCTACAACCGTTTCTTCATCGTAATTCACCACCGGCTTGCGCGATGTTTTTTGGTTACAGGCCGCGGTAAGCCCGTTAATGGTCATTGGATAATAATCGGGCGTGGTTTTACATTTTTCCATTAATGCGCCCAAAACACGCAGCTCGGCAGGGTCAAGTACAGGTAGTTCCATGCGGTAAATATAAACATCTGATGCGAATCAAGAGTCAGGAATCAAGAATCAAAAAAATACCAGCGGACTAATATGCCAGACTCTTTCAGAACTATTAGTGGCCCTGAAAGGGTCGAATAAGTCAGCGATGGACTAAGCCCATCGCAGAAATGACATGAACCCGGTTACACCTTTTACAGGGTCTTGCTAATCCTCTAAAAAACAGGTTAATTTGTAACCATGTCTTTATTTATTGCTTCACTAAATTCAGGGAGTAACGGCAACTGCTATTACATTGGTAATGAGCGCGGGGCCGTGTTGGTTGATGCCGGCATATCCTGCCGCGAAACCGAAAAGCGGATGAAACGGCTGGGTTTATCGATGCATAAGGTAAAGGCAATTTTTATATCGCACGAACATTCGGACCATATCCGCGGCGTTACCGTTTTAGCCAAAAAATACAGTCTCCCGGTTTATATCACGCCGTTAACCCATACACATAGCGGTTTATCTTTAGAGGATCATTTAGTTTTTAGTTTTACCGCGCACCAAACAATAACAATTGGCGATCTGCATATTACAGCTTTTCCAAAATTACATGATGCTGCCGATCCGCATAGCTTTATGATTACCTGCGGGGACATAAAAGTGGGCGTGTTTACGGATATAGGCGATATATGCGAAAATCTGACCTTCCATTTTAAGCAATGCCATGCCGCTTTTTTAGAAACAAATTATGACGACGAACTATTAGAGAACGGCAATTATCCTTATCATTTAAAACGCCGTATCCGCGGGGGTAAAGGGCACTTGTCAAATACGCAGGCATTGGCCCTATTTATAAATCATAAAGCGCCCTGGTTAACGCACCTGTTTTTATCGCATCTTTCAAAGGATAACAATAATCCACAGTTGGTGTATAATTTATTTAATGCGCATGCCAACGCGACGGAGGTCATCGTAGCCCCGCGTTTTGAAGAAACGCGCGTTTATGCTATCGGCAGTATAAATCATGTCATAAATACTGCTGAAATTGGGCAGTTACAGTTTAATTTACTGTAGATTATTAAATAATACTTATAACGCTTTCTTTTACAGTTAATAAACTATTAGTTTTTACACTAAAAAGCAACTATAAATTATTTTACTACGTATTTGATAATTGGAATGTATATTTATACAATTCGTTTTAACCGACTATGAGCCTTTCCCAAAAAAAAGATACTGATCAAATCGCTTCGCTTTTGGATGAGGCGTACGCTTGCCGTACCAATAATTTAAAACGAAGCATTGACCTTACCCAGCAATCTCTTTCATTAAGCCGTAAACTGGCTGACACCTCCCTTACGGCCCGCAGCCTTAGCCAGCTTTCGCTTTTTTCGATGATCACAGGCGAATATGAAAACTCACTGCTTATGTCTGAAGAGGCTATTAAGCTTTTTGATGGACTAAATGACGAAAAAGGCATTGCCAATGCGAAATACAATATTGCCGGTGTTTATTATAAAACAGACAATTATCATTTAGGCCTGGTTAACCTGGTTGACTGCATTACTACTTACCGTAAATATAACGACTATCATAACCTGTCGCGGTCGCATAAATCATTGGGTACTGTTTATGATTACTTTGGGGATGAAAAAAACGCCATTCATACTTATGAAGAGGCAATAGAAGCCGCAAAAAAAGCAGGCGACCTCAACCTCGAATCGAACGCGTATAACCCGCTTTCGGCAATCTATTTAAAACAGGGAAATATTGAAAAAGCGTTAGAAATAATTGAGCGGTCTATTACCATAAAAAAACAAACCGGCGATATACGCGGACTGGCTTTTGGCTTATACGGCCGGGGTAAAGTAAATATTGTAAAAAAGAATTTTGCCGAAGCCGAGAGAGACCTGGAGGAGGCCATCAGTATTCACAGCGAAATGGGCGAAACCCTTGGGTTGGGCATGGCTTATAATAAAATTGCCTACCTGTATGTTGAAATGGGGCTTTTAAACAAAGCAAAAGAAGCTTTAAAAACAGGGTTGGCATACAGCAGTGAGTATAACATTGTAATGGTTAGATACAAATGTTACTTCCTGTTTTACCAGATATACAAATTGGAAAACGACCCAGTTAGCGCCCTCAGATACCTTGAGCTATATCATCAGCAAAAAGAAAAAGTAATCAATACCCAAACGCTGAAGATCATTGAGAACTACGAGCTGATAACGCAGATGGAGTCGCTTGAAAAAGAGGCGCGGCTACAGGTGGAAAAGGCTGAAATTATTGAGAAAAAGAATTTGGCCGAACAATCTGCCCGTATAAAGCAGGATTTTCTTTCGACGATGAGCCATGAGATCAGAACGCCCCTGAATGCTATCATAACCATTGCCTCGCTGTTGGGCGAAAAGCCGGATAAAGAAGAACAGCAGTTAATAGACTCGTTAAAATTTGCTTCCAACAATTTACTGTTCATCATTAATGATATTCTCGACTTTACCAAGCTTGATGCTGGCAAGGCAACGCTTGAGGCCCGCCCGGCCAATTTAAAATCACTGCTTGATAATATAAAAAACACCTACGAAAGCCTGGCCCGCGAAAAAGGTTTGGGCCTGTACCTTGATATTGATCCGGCTGTCGCCGAAAGCTATGAACTTGACGAAACCAAGCTATCGCAAATATTAGGAAACCTGGTAACCAATGCCATAAAATTTACCCATCAGGGCCGGGTGGATATAACCGTTAAAAAAACAGCCGCAGCCCAGTCTATTGATCATTTGCTTTTTGAGGTGCGCGATACAGGAATAGGTATTGCCGAAAATCATTTGGACAATATATTTGAAAGTTTTTCGCAGGCCCAGTCTATCAAAACACGTAAACAGGGCGGCTCGGGGCTTGGATTGGCGATTGTTAAAAAGCTGGTGGCCTTGCATCAAAGCGACATCTCGTTAAAAAGTGTTCTTGGCGAGGGTTCCGTTTTTTCATTTGAATTAAGGTTAAGGCCATCTGTCAGCCCGGTTAAAGTTACGTCTAAACATTCTGAAGATCTGACCGGTAAAACCGTATTGCTGGCCGAGGACAACCTGATCAATGCCATGCTAATAGGCAAGCTGCTTTCTAACTGGAAAATGATAACCGAACATGCCAAAAATGGCATTGAAGCTGTTGAAATGTCAAAATTGAAAACCTTTGATTTCATTTTAATGGATATCCACATGCCCGAAATGGATGGCTATGAAGCTACCCGCAATATCCTTTCTGCCGAAAATCCCAATGCACAAACCCCTGTATTCGCGCTCACTGCCGATATCACCGCCGAAAGCCAGGAAGAATACCAGCCATGGTTTAACCGGTTTCTGCGCAAGCCTATTGAGATTGACAAGCTTTACGAGGCGTTTGTAAACGGATAGTCAAGGTTAAATAGCAACCAAAAATCTCATCAATAAGCCAATATTGGGTTAACATCTTTTCCATATTTCTACCCGATTTTTAAAGGATGCAATTATTTTTAAATAAATACCACTAAATACGTAGAATTAATATACATTTGTGGCGTATTAACAATTGTTCTTTTTTATACTTATCCAGAAAGACTGAGGGAATGGCCCGGTGAAGTCTTAGCAACCTATATTAAATAAAAGGTGCTAACTCCAACTCCTGCAAGGGAGAAAGATAAGAGAAACAAGTTTTTAAACTTGTTAACAGCTACTGCAACCCTGCGGCGCTTTCTGGCATAGGTTAATAAAAGGCAAATTAACTTATTAAAAACGATGAAAGTTTACTTAGACAACGCCGCCACTACCCCGCTTGACAAGGAAGTATTTGAAGCAATGACACCTTATTTATTAGATCATTTTGGCAACCCGTCATCGCACCACCAACAGGGACGCGAGGCAAAAGCGGCTATTGAAGCCAGCAGGGCAACCATAGCCGGTTTATTAAACGCATTGCCCGAAGAAATTATATTTACTTCGGGTGGTACCGAGGCTGATAACACTGCTATTTTATCTGCCGTTAAAGGGTCAGGTGTGCGCCATGTTATTACGACCAGGTTTGAGCATCATGCTGTTTTACACACATTAACCGCGCTGCAAAACAGTGGCGACATTTTCGTCAGTTATATAGCGCATGATAAAACCGGCACACTTAATCTGGCGCATTTAGAATATTTATTGCAAACCAGTCCCCGCAGTTTGGTTTCGGTAATGCACGCCAATAACGAGATCGGCAACCTGAATGATATTGAACAAATAGGTGAACTTTGCGAAAAATATAATGCACTCTTTCATACCGATACCGTACAAACCATTGGGCATTACCGGCTCGACCTCCAAAAGCTAAAGGTTCATTTCCTGGCGGCATCCGCCCATAAATTTCACGGACCAAAAGGCGTAGGTTTTTTATATTGCCGTAAAGGCGTTAAGTTGACAAAGCTGATACACGGCGGCGGCCAGGAGGGCAAATTAAGGGCCGGAACAGAAAACATACCCGGGATAATTGGATTAACAAAGGCGCTGCAAATCGCTTATCAGCACATTGATAACCACGCACACCGCATTCAGGCACTGAAAAACCGCTTGATAGCACATTTAACCACAACACTGCCCGATGTTGGGTTCAATGGAAATTCAGTTGACCCGCAGAAAAGCCTTTATACTGTTTTAAGCGTAAGCCTTCCATCTATAAATGCCGACCTTCTCCGATGTTTGGACTTACATGAAATAGCTGTTTCGGGCGGGAGCGCCTGTTCCAGCGGATCATCATCCCATGTATTAAACGCACTTGGTATTGGTCCCGGTAGAGATACCATCCGCTTTTCATTCAGTAAGTTCAATACGCTGCAAGAAGTAGACTATGTTGTCGAAACATTGGCTTCTATCTATCAATTGGCAGCCGCATAATTAATATCACCGTTCATTTTAATTCACAACATTAACATATCATACATGAAAAAGTACATTTTTATCGCATTGCTTTTTGCCACGGCAATATTAAAAGCGCAAACTATAAATTATACCATCAAGGGTAATGTAGGCAATTTAGACGCCCCCGCGAAGGCCTACCTAACCTATCGCACCGAAACCGGGAATGTAACCGACTCGGCAAGCATAAACCAGGGAAACTTTGAATTTAAGGGCACTTTTGCCAATCCCGTTAAAGCTACATTGACAATAGCTCATAACGGCGAAAGTTTAAGAAGGATAAGAAAATCGGACCAGTTGTCTGTATACCTTGAAACAGCCACCATCGGTGTAACCGCTGCTGATTCCGTGTATAAAGCAAGTATAACCGGCTCGCCACTTAATAAAGCTAACGCGGAACTGACACAGGTATTGCAGCCTTTTTCCGACCAGGTAAAAGCAGCCGAAGCTGCATACAGGGCACTCCCTAAAGACCAGAAAACAGACAAAGCATCTGATGACCTGGATAAAAAAACAGACGCTATTGAGCAAAGTCAAAAACCGGTACTGGCTGCATTTATAAAAAATCACACCAATTCGTTGATCGCTTTGGACGCGCTAAAAACTTATGGCGGATATTTTCCGGAAGCCTCGGATGTAGAGCCACTATATAATTTGCTTGCCGCCGAAGTAAAAAACAGCGTACCCGGTAATCAATACAGCAAATGGCTGCAAGGCTGGAGAGCAACCTCGCTTGGCGCTAATGCGCCTTTGTTTGCGCAAAATGATAAAGATGGCAACGCGGTTAGCCTTGCGTCCTTTAAAGGCAAATATGTATTAGTTGATTTTTGGGCATCATGGTGCGGCCCCTGCCGTAAGGAAAACCCCAACATTGTAAAAGCCTTTAATCAGTATAAAGACAAAAACTTTACCATTTTGGGGGTATCGTTAGATAGTAAGCGCGATGCGTGGCTTAAAGGTATCGAAGACGATAAACTTAACTGGACACAGGTGTCCGACCTGAAATATTGGAGCAATGAAGTAGCTGTGCAATATGGCGTAAGGGCAATTCCTCAAAATTTCTTGTTGGACCCTAACGGAAAGATCATTGCTAAAAACTTAAGCGGCGATGACCTCGCGGCTAAGCTTAATCAAATTTATAACACAAGCAGCACTGCTACGGTAACTGCTAAAGTTGAAGGTAAATAAATTACCGGGCAATAATTTAGCGCAAAATGAAAAAAACAGTTCAACTATTGATTTTGATCCTGCTGCTTTCAACCGGCGTTAAATTATTTGCGCAGGCCCCTGCGGCGGGTAATATCACCATTGAAAATTATTATAAAATAAAGTGGGGCCATGCGGATGAATTTATGGCGTTATGGAAGAAAAACCATTATCCCCTGCTTAAAAAATTATTGGAAAAGGGCGATATCATCAGCTTAAAGGCTGAAACACCTATCATACATAGCGGCGAAGATACCCGGTGGGATTTTAAAGTAGTTATGACCTTTAAAACCGAACACCTGGCATTTGATTACAGCATTACCGATCCCTATAAAAAACAACTCTTTCCCAACCAGGAAAGCTATGAAAAAGAAGAACAGCACCGCTTTGAACTGGTCATTGCCCATTGGGATGTACCCGTAGAAGCGGTTGCTTTAAATTAATCCATGAAAAATTATCCACATGAAAAATTTTATAAATAAAACGATTTTAGCTGCGCTATCAATTTTTGCAGCAGCTACTCCAGTACTGGCGCAATCATTTATTCCCGAAGGCACCTGGCGGGGCGTTTTTCACCAAGCCAACGGAACAGAAGTGCCATTCAATTTTGAAGTAAAGGGAAAAACTACCGCAACGGGCAAGATCTATTTGCTGAACGGCGACGAACATTTTGAAACCGGGCAGATCAGTCAAAAAGGCGACTCGCTGTTTGTACCTTTCGACCAGTTTGATAACGAATTTGCCTTAAAGATCGGCGATAAACAATTATCGGGCGTACTGCGCAAAAAGGACCGTTCCGGCAGGGCTACCCCTGTTGATGCTACTTTTGGCGAAACTTTCCGCTTTGCGGATAACGGCGAGAAGCCAACGGCAGATATCTCGGGTACGTATGACGTTGTTTTTAAATCAAGAGGTGATGGTGACGGTGAAAAGAAGGTAGGCTTATTTAAACAAAAGGGAAGTAAGCTTTACGCAACGTTTTTGAGCATAACCGGCGATTCGCGTTTCCTGGAAGGCGTAGTGCAAGGCAACAAGTTTTATCTTTCCTCATTTATTGGCAGCAGCGCAGGCTATTATACCGGCACGTTTGACGCTTCGGGCCAGTTAACCGGCAGTTCAGGCGGCCAGCAGTTTACCGCAACCAAAAATGCAGCGGCAGCACTGCCCGACCCGTACAAGCTTACCTACCTGAAAGACGGCTATACATCTTTTGATTTTTCGTTACCGGATGTTGAAGGCAACAAAGTGTCGCTAAAAGATGAGAAATTTAAAAACAAGGTGGTTATTGTCACTATTGGCGGTACCTGGTGCCCCAACTGTATTGATGAGGCCGGGTTTGTTGCGCCCTGGTATAAAAAGAACAAAAGCCGCGGTGTAGAAGTAGTGGGCGTACAGTTTGAGCGTAAAACCGATGCTGCCTATGTAAAAACAGCAATGGAAAACTTTAAAAAACGCTTTGGCATTGAATATACCGAAGTGTTTGGCGGCTTGGCGGATAAAAAAGCCGTAGCCGCTTCATTTCCGGCGTTAAATACATTTCTATCGTTCCCCACTATCTTGTTTATTGACAAAAAAGGTAATGTGGCTAAAATATACACAGGCTTTACCGGTCCGGCCACCGGCATATATTACAAGCAATTTATCAAAGAATTTAATGATGAGGTTGATCATTTGTTGAAAGAGGATGTCGCTTCATCTTCCACAGCAGTAGCCACGTCAACAGGGGGAACCCGGTAAAATTGATTGCCAGTACGATAATTGATATAAAAGACCCCGGCGACACGGGGTCTTTTTCAAATGCTTTGATCAATACCTGCCTGCCCATTCCCTTATCCTGCGAAAATAAGACCATATTGGCAAAGTCTATCCCGAAATGAAGGGCGAACGGCAAATACACCGACCGCGTTTTTTCAAATGCCAGTGCAAAAACATATCCACCGGCCCCGGTCATTAAAAAAACGATAGCCATTTGCACAGGATTGCCAAACAAGCTCCACGAAAACCAGTGGTAGATACCAAAGGCAATTGCCGATATCCACACAGCTTTTTGAGCGCCCAGCTTTTTAATAAGAATATATAGCAAGGCCCCTCTAAATATCAAGTCCTCGTAAGCAACCGATCTAAAAATGTAAGCGCTTGCATTCCAAAAAGCTTTCAAGTTGTAATTGGGGTTTAACAGGTAAGGATTATGTACCAATAACGACACGCTGTATTCAAACAAACCAACATATACCACCGGCCAAAATAAACCGGCCAGCAAGGCTGTTAACCGTTCCCCGTTCGGTTTAAAACCCAGCGCCTCCAGGTTTTGCTTTAGTATCAATTTCAGCAGCAGCCAGGATATTAATAATTCAACAACGATACCCATCATAACTATAAGAATTAAAGCCACAAAAATATTCGCTTTATACCTATTATCTTTATGCCATACGCAAATGGCGTTTAAATGTCGTTAGTTTAAGATGGTTCAATATAATAAAGAAGATATAGCGCGATTGGTAAAAGATGGCCGTATAGCAATGGGTTATACGCAACAGGAATTGTCAGATCTGACCCGTATCAGTTTAAGATCGGTACAGCGCATTGAAAACGCGGAGGTATTGCCCCGGTTATATACCCTAAAATTATTGGCAAAGGCATTAGGTTTTCAACTGGAAGATATTGCAGAAACACCATTGCCGGTTCCTGTCAAATCATCCGGGCTAAACAAACCTCGTAAAATTATTCTTTCCATCCTGTCTTTGCTGCTTATTCTATTATTAACAGGCGCTTTTATTGCGCAGTCGGCAAGATTTCCCGAAACTAACTTTGAACGACTTCTTTTGTACGCGGGGGTTACAGCAGTGTATGGATTGGTTTTGTTTAAGATTTGGAAATGATCAGGATTTAATTCCGGCCCGGCTGACGAAGAAAAAAGGGCGGCCAATTAATTTATAATGCAACCAAATATCACTTTTGCATTATAGCATAAACCGTTTATCTTTATGTAATATGGCATCACTGCTTTTCCTGCTTACTTTTTTAACTCTTATCGTACTGCTTGTCATTTTAATGATCAAAGCATTTAGGCATCGGCCAGTAAAGAAAACAGTTAGGTCAATTGCATTTATAGCGCTGGGATATGCTATAATCTGGCAGGTGCTTAATCTGATCAGCAAGGATGTGCCTGTTCCATTAGGAACAGATAGTTGTTTTGATGACTGGTGTGCTACTGTTATCAAAACAGAAAACGGGCCAGCGGTGCAAAATCAATTTTCGGCCCTGCATACCGATAGCACTTATATTATACTGCATATCCGCATGTCCAATCATGCCAGGGGTATCGCTCAAAAACCTTCAGAACCACGGGTACACCTACTCGATGATAAGGGCCGCGCCCGGGCTTATTCGGCAAACGGACAGCAATTATTCGAAAAGCAAAAGGGCGGGCAGCCGGGTATCAGTCACCGGCTCGAATTAGGCCAGTCGATGGAAACAATTATGGTATTTGCCTTTCCCCGTCAATCCAAAGGGTTAAAAGCTTTGATCGAAGAAGGGCCGTGGATCACCAACCTCATATTCCCGGATGACCGGCAGGTGTTTGCTGTTTCAAATTGAGGTATGCTGTTTTGACCAGTTGAAAACAATATATTGGGGTTGTGATACGGATATTAGTTAAGCCGAAAAATCAAAATATATCCATTAAACTTCCTGAAAGCTTTATCGGTAAGCAGGTGGAAATAATTGCATTTACTATTGAAGAGGCTGGCACTGCAAGGGAGGCACCCGAAAAAACTTTTACACACTTTGCAAGCGAAAAAGTCCTGGCTAAAGACTGGCTGATTGCCGAAGAAGATTTAGCATGGCAGGATTTATAAGTGTATTCAAATCAACAGTAAAATCCACGTCTAAAAGATTCTTTATTAGTCCCATAATATTACAATTTAAAATATTTTTCGTTAATGCTTTTTTTATTCCCACTTATCTTATTTATTGATAAAATGCCAATTGCAAATACGGCCCATCGGGCCAACCCCTTTGTAGAAAAAATTACACCCTCCAACCTTGCCTCGTAGAGGCAACCCTTGATCCGTATTTAGTATCACATGGCATGGATAGACCCCTCATTTCGCGAACATGCTAACTGGCGGGTAGCCTCTACGAGGCAAAAAACAATTCGGAATACATTTCTACAAATGGGTTGGCCCGATGGGCCAGGCTGGTTTAAGATATTAAAGGGGCTCCGCAACGTTATTTAACAAGTTCTTGTACTCTATTACTTGAATAAGATTATTATATTGCACACAATTAGTGAGCTTATGAGTTCAATGTTATAGAATGCCGGCTTCTTGTATAGCTATTTAGTTCAGTGGTCGCTAAAACATAAAACTCCCAATGGTCAAGATTTAACGGATCAACGCTTTTTTTATCCTGGTGTTTTAAAATGCAAAACACATATACATCCGCGTGTCTTTGTGGAATAAGAGATATTTTATTAATAGCACTATCCCAATGACGTGCTTTTTTAATGCTAAATGATATTCCCGATAATGCTTTTTGATACCAGGATTGTAAATAGGCCGCCGATTTAATCTCTAATTTAATTCCATTAGGCGTTACTAAATCGTATGGGCTCCATTCATTTCGCGCTATACTTATATCAATATTTGTGGCCATTGCAACTTTAAATTCGGCAAGGCGACCGCGTGTGGCGTTGCTTAAAACATCAGACACGCTCCATTTCCAAAAATCAAGCAATGAATAACTTAAAGTTTTATCCTGATAAGAGAATGGTTCACTACCTGATTTTATTGTGGCTTTTATTCATTTAAGGCGGACATGTTAATTTTTTTGTTCTAATATTAATAGCCAACAATATGCCTAATTCCGGCCAAAAACCTATATTTAGCTGTCTGCTATTATCATCGTAACATTTAGCCAAACAACTCATCAAATACAAAACAAAATAAACAGCGTGGAAAACATACTGCATATTGCCAATTTGGGCAAAACATACCAAAGCGCCGGGCATACACTTACGGTGCTTGATAATATTAACTTTTCGGTGGGCGAAGGCTCGACCAATGCCATTGTAGGACCGTCGGGTAGCGGCAAAACAACTTTGCTGGGCCTATGCGCCGGGCTTGACCGCTCTTCAACAGGTATTGTCGAGTTAAATGGCATTAACCTGGGTAATTTGAACGAGGATAAGCGCGCGCAAGTACGCAACCAATATGTAGGGTTTATTTTTCAGAACTTTCAACTGTTGCCTACGCTTACCGCGCTGGAAAATGTGATGGTGCCGCTTGAATTACGCGGCGAAAAAAACATTAAAGCCCGCGCACTTGACCTGCTGGACAAAGTCGGCCTTGCCGACCGTGGCCATCATTACCCGGCGCAGCTATCGGGCGGCGAGCAGCAGCGGGTATCATTGGCAAGGGCTTTCAGCAACCAGCCAAAAATATTATTTGCTGATGAGCCAACCGGTAATTTGGATGCTGAAACCAGTGAAAAAGTGATCAAACTGATATTCGACCTGAACAAGGAAGCCGGAACCACGCTGGTAATGGTAACGCACGATTTAGAGCTGGCTGCCAAAACCCAGCGTATCATCCGCATAAAAGGCGGCAAATTAGTATCCGACGAAAAAACCAACGCTGATGCCTGAGCAATTTATAGCAGATAAAAGGCCGCTAAACTTACGCTGGATCTTTGAAATGGCCTGGCGCGACAGCCGTAAAAACAGGTCGCGGTTGCTTTTATTTATTTCGTCCATCATATTCGGTATAGCTGCATTGGTAGCTATTTACTCTTTTGGCGATAATATTAAGGGCGATGTGGATAAACAAGCCGCCGAACTAATTGGTGCCGATTTAACCGTTTCATCCAATACCCCGGCAGTTGACAGCACTAAAACCCTGCTCAATACTTTGGGTGATGAGCGTTCACAAGAACTGGATTTTACTTCAATGGCCTATTTCCCAAAAGGCAGTGGCACCCGGATGGTACAGGTACGGGCTTTACAAGGCGGTTTTCCCTATTATGGAGCCTTGGAAACCACCCCGGCAGTTGCGGGCAAAGGGTTCAAAGACGGCCAGAAGGCATTGGTGGACCAAGCCCTGATGCTGCAATTTAACGCTAAGGTAAACGACTCGATAAAGATAGGTAATGTAACTTTCCTCATCGCAGGCGTATTGAATAAGGCACCGGGTCAAACCAATGTCGCGTCGGGCATTGCGCCTATTGTCTATATTCCGCTGCAGTACCTGCAACAAACTGGTTTGCAACAAGTGGGTAGCCGTATCCGGTACAATTACTATTATAAATATAATAAAGGCACCAACATGGTTGAATTAATCAAGACGCTGGAGCCGAAGTTGGAAAAAGCCGACCTGAATTATGATACCATCGAAACGAGAAAGGAAAGTACCGGCCGCAGCTTTGCTGACCTGACCCATTTTTTATCGTTGGTGGGCTTCATTGCCTTGCTGCTGGGTTGCGTTGGGGTAGCAAGCGCTATCCATATTTATATCCGCGAAAAAATTGCGTCCATAGCTATTATGCGTTGCCTGGGTGTAAAGGCCCGCGAGGCTTTTTTGATCTACCTCGTGCAGATCGTCGGCATTGGCTTGATCGGTTCGGTTGTGGGCGCTGCGCTGGGTAGTTTTATTCAGCATCTGCTACCGTATGTGTTTAAAGACTTTTTGCCCATAGCTGTATCAACCAATATATCATGGATGGCCATTGGCCAGGGTGTTTTATTGGGCGTTATCATATCGGTATTGTTCGCCTTGCTGCCGCTTATTGCCATACGGAACATCTCGCCGCTAAATACGCTGCGGATGTCGTACGAGAGCATTAACCTGCTGCGCGACCCATTGCGATGGTTGGTTAATGTCCTTATTATCGGCTTTGTCTGGGCATTTACCTGGATACAACTTAATAATGTGCGTGGCAGTATTTTCTTTACCATCGGCATATTGGTGGCTTTTCTAATCCTTACTTTGATCGCAATGGGGTTAATGTGGGTGGCTAAATTGGTATTGCGCAACTCATGGAGCTATTTATGGCGGCAGGGATTTGCCAACCTTTACCGGCCCAATAACCAAACCGTTACCCTTATTGTTTCCATCGGGTTAAGCACCACCTTTATTTGCACCTTGTTTTTTATACAAAGCATGCTGATACGGCAGGTTAAAATTACATCTGTCGCCAACAGCGCCAATATGCTGTTGTTTGATATCCAACCCGCTCAAAAAGCCCAGCTTAACACTATAACAGCGCGGCAGCATTTGCCGGTGATACAACAACTGCCCATTGTATCTATGCGTATTGCATCAATAAACGGCAAAACCGAGGCTGATGCAAAAGCTGAATTTACAAGAGATACCGCGGCTGCAAACAAGTCCGGCAGGGCAAACGGGCGCAACAATCGAAACAATGGCGGATTTGGGCCCTATATTTACCGAAACGAATTCAGGGTTACCTATCGCGATACGCTAACACCGAATGAGAAAATAACAGAAGGAAAATGGGTTGGTAAAACCGGCAAGACTGCCGAAGTACCCGTTTCTGTCGAAGAACGTTTCATCAAACGCGGCCGTTTAAAATTGGGCGATCATCTTGTCTTCAACGTACAGGGCTCACCGTTAAATGCAGTTGTTAGCAGCATACGCTCAATAGGGTATAACAAGTTTCAAACCAATTTTGAATTTGTTTTCCCGGCTGGCGTGCTGGAAGACGCACCCCAGTTTTATGCCATGACCACGCATGTACCATCCAATAAAGTTTCGGTGGCTTACCAGCAGGCGGTGGTAAAGCAATTTCCAAATATCTCCGTTATTGATCTTGGTCAAATTTTATCTGTTTTGGAGGGCCTTTTAGATAAAGTGGGGATGATCATTAAGTTTATGGGCGCGTTTAGTATCATTACTGGTGTGGTGGTGCTTATAGCTTCCGTACGCATCAGCAAATACCAGCGCATACAGGAAAGTGTGTTGCTGCGTACTATGGGCGCCAGCCGCAAGCAAATTTTAACCATCACCGCGCTTGAGTATTTCTTTTTGGGTGGGCTTTCGGCTTTAACCGGTACGCTCATAGCTTATGTTGGCAGTTTCCTGCTGGCCAAATATAGTTTCGAGATACCGTTTAGCGCCGATCTGTTGCCGGCTTCAGGCATATTTTTAACCATTTCGGGCTTAACGGTTATTATTGGCTTGTTAAACAGTCGCGGGATACTAAATAAGCCGCCGCTTGAAATTTTAAGGCGTGATGTTTGATGTGATTTAGCTATGCGTAATTTAAAAATAGCCGGTGTCGCATTTGCTCTGCTGATAGCAAGCAGTTGCGGCAATAAAAACAATGTAAATGGATCTGCAACCGATACCATTTCCTATAAAGCGACGGTGGTCCCAAATAACCCTGCTAATAAAACCATCCTGTTTTTTGGCGACAGCCTTACAGCCGGATACGGCCTGGACGACCATTCAGAAGCATTTCCCGGTGTGATCAAAGCGCGTATCGACTCGTTAAAGCTGCCTTACGATGTAATAAACTCCGGGGTAAGCGGCGAAACGACATCGGGCGGTTTAGGCCGTATCGACTGGATATTAAAGCAGAGGGTTGATATATTTATGCTTGAGCTGGGCGCGAATGACGGTTTGCGCGGCATACCAATACAACAAAGCGAAAGCAACCTGCAAACCATTATTGATAAGGTAAAAGCCAAATACCCGCAGGCAAAAATTGTATTATTAGGTATGCAGATACCACCAAATATGGGCGCTGTTTATACACATGATTTTAAAAACATCTTTCCCGCATTAGCTGCAAAAAATCATTTACCGCTGGTACCATTTCTGCTGGCAGGCGTAGCGGGCGACCCAAAACTTAACCAGGCCGATGGCATACACCCAACCGCCGCAGGGGCTAAAATAGCGGCGGAGAATGTTTGGAAAATATTAGCTAAACAGTTATGATCATATAAATGAGACAACCAAAGGCCCCTTTTTGTACGTATACATCTATATATCGGTACAATACAGCTGTTTGTCGATACTTTTAACAGCGTTCTTTATAAATACTATATCTTTACCTCTTAAACCGATTAAACTATGGGAACAACCTGTTGTCTAACGGTACATTGCACCCGAATAAAATATATTATTGGATAAAATATTATCAGATACACGCCGTTTAATCGTAAATTAATTTATTTTCTAATGAATAAAAAATACCCCTTGCAATTGCTGCCTGTTATCCTAGTCGCAATTTTATTGTTTTGTGTAATATCCTGTAAAAAGGATAACAACAATACTACCACAAACTCTACAACAAACAGTACTACACCTACGCCGACAAAGCTCGCCATAATTGAATCCGACTCAGACATTTATAAACTATTGTTTATGCCGGTTTCAAAAATCGGCAGCCAAAATGTCCCCCAGCAATTTTCTGACCTGATATTTGATACGGGTTCGGGCGGATTAGTAATCGATGCTAACGGGATTTTGCCGGCATCAATGATCACCAGCAACGGATTTACTTTTACAGGCGATTCAACCATTGTTAATGGCATTACAATTACCAGCGAGGAGTCAATTGTTGAATATGGCGATGACAGCGCATCTATAACCAAGGTATATGGTAACCTGGCCTATGCGCCGGTTACTATTGGCGATGCTAACGGAAACATTGTGGTTACGCGCCTGCCTTTTTTTATATATTATAAAGGCGTTGATGCAAATGGCAATTTACTGCCACAGCATTACTTTGATGTATTGGGCGTATCGCCCGAATATGATATTACTTTTTCAAACAACGCCTTTATTACAAGTCCGTTTAGTTATTATACCCCGGGTACGGGCCTTACAAAAGGATTTAAAATAGCCGCGCTGGGTACAAGCAATTTTTCGGTAGACGGCACTTATGTACCGGGAGTAGTCACGGTGGGTTTAACGGCGAGCGACCTTTCATCATCATCGGGTTTTACAACAAGCCCGCTTATCAATGCTATTTCTCAGGGTGATGGTTATGTACCATACGTTTCTGGAACCGTAACCTATAAAAGTAAAAATGTTTCTACTTATCTTTTATTTGATAGCGGGACCGAGCCATATAGTTATATTGAGGATAAAACAGCAACAGGCCTGTCGTTACTGCCGGCAAATACGGTGGTAAATGTTGCTCTCTCTTCAGGGTTTACATATAATTATACCACTACCGCCAAGGACAACTTAACCTATATAGAAAATCCCACCACATCGGGCGCCGATGTTTCTATTATAAGCCTGGAGTATTTTTTGACCGGCGAGTATATGATAGATTTTACTGATCATACGCTTGGGTTGAAGAATAATTAAGGGAGTAGATAAGCTGCTGACGCGGGGTTCAGTTACTTAATATGCTTATAGTCCTTATAAGGTAATAACTTGTATATTAATATTATCTACCGACCAGCTTTCATCGCATAATGGATTGGGACTATTGGTTTGTACCAGCTTATCCAGGCACTGTAATGTTAATGTGCTGCTTGAATGTGTAATGGTTTTTACAATTTTATATTGCGTTGTCCACCCCATTACATTTTGCATCAGGCAAACCCCGGGTAAATTGGTATTGTATGCCCCGGTTTTAGGGTTATTATAAAAATTCGGATAATCAAACGGGTACGACTGCGGAGTACAAAGATTGCCTGCCGGGCAGGCGGCGTTTGAAAATGTAGCGTTTATATAGCTGTTTCCGTCTACCAGCATCTGCCATATATCGGGCCCGTCGGGCGGTGGCTTATCACCGTCCCACGTATCATGGGTATAGAAATCAAAACTTATCATTACAAGGTCATGCCGGGGCAAATTATTAAGCGATAATGTAAAATAGCCGTTATTATAGCGTCCTAATACGGTCGAACCATTGAACTGGGTGAGAATACCATTGCTTATATTGGACAGATCGCCGCTTTCAAAATCGTTATTATAAACAACAACCTGGTTGCTGACATGCGTATTACAGCCCAGCAACACCATAAAGGTTAAGATAAAAATCAATTTCCTTTTCATAAACTACTCAGCTATTACTCCGGGTTTATTGCCTTAACATTCATTGTATCCAGCAATGCAGCTAAAGCTGCATTACTTTCAACAACACTAATAATAGACAAATAAGGGGTATTAGTATCTATATGTTAGCAATCTATGCTGTCTTGCTAATTTTTAACATTTACCTGGTTGTTTCATCCGTCTTCCTGTAGGCCCATCCAAAAATCAACGGGAATACCCAAAGGCTAAATAGCATGGCGCAAAGAATACCCCCGATAACCACCCTTGCAAGCGGCCTGGAACTTTCAGAACCAATACCATGTGAAATAGCCGCCGGAAACAAACCTATAGCTGCCATAAGGGCGGTCATCATAACCGGCCTTATTCTTGAGTTTACACCTAATTTGATAGCATGATATAAGGATAGTTTTTGACCCTTCATGGTATCCAAATTTTGCTTAAATACAGTAATAAGCAATACGCCATCCTGTATACATATACCAAACAAGGCAATAAACCCTATACCCGCCGAGATGCTAAAATTTGTCCCGGTGACCAACAGTGCAACGATACCGCCAACAATGGCAAACGGAACATTTAAAAACACCAATGAAGCATCTTTAAAATTGCCAAACATGATGAACAATAATAAAAATATCAGCGCCAAACTTACCGGCACAACCTGTGTAAGCCGTTTTTCTGCACGTTGCTGGTTTTCAAAATCGCCCTGCCAAACCAGGTGATAACCGTGCTTTACTTTAACTTTTGCATTTACCTTTTGCTGTGCTTCTTTAATGGTGCTGCCCATATCTCTTCCGCGTACGGAGAATTTGAGTGTAGCAAAACGCTCATTCTCATCCCTGAAAATTAAACAAGGGCCGGTTTTTTGAGTTATCGCAGCTATTTCTTTTATGGGCACTTTCGACCCATTTTGCGCGGGCACCATCAGGTTACCAATATCATCAGGCGTTTTTCTGAAAGCCTCGGGGAAACGTACACGTATATCAAACGTTCTTACCCCCTCATATAAAGTGGAGGCAGCCTGCCCGCCAATAGCCATAGCAATTACCGAATTAGCATCGGCTGTTGCAACGCCGTATTGTGCCATTTTTTGCTGATCAAGATTAATATCCAGTTCGGGCAGGCCAATGCTTCTTAACACGCCCAGGTCTTCTATTCCCCGCACGCCTTTCAGTATCTGGTAAACCTCGTCGGTTTTTTCTTCCATATAGTTCAGCGAGTCGCCATATACCTTTACAACGATAGAACCCTTTACCCCCGAAACAGCTTCTTCCACATTATCCATAATGGGCTGTGAAAAGTTAAGGTCAACACCCGGAAGCTGTGATAGCTTAGTGTTCATCTGGTTGATCAGTTCTTCTTTTGTTATTTTCGGCTTCCAGTCTTCTTCAGGATACATCAGCACGTCAAATTCATTATTATAAAATCCTGCAACATCGGTGCCGTCATCGGGCCGCCCGGTTTGAGAGACTGCATATTGCACCTGCGGGAAAGTCATCAATATTTTACGCACCTTTTTTGATGTTTCTACTGATTTGTCAAGCGATACGCTGTATGGCAATTGTACCCTAAGCCATATAGAGCCCTCATTTAGCTCGGGCAAAAACTCGCTGCCTAAAAACTTGAACGATAATAAGCCCACCACCATCACAATAAGGGATGTTGTTACTACCAGGGTTTTAAACCGGAATGCTTTGGTGAAGCCAAAAAGCATAAAACCGGTAAGGTGGTGTACAAACGGGTTGTGTTTTTCATGTACATTCTTTTTAAGCAACAGGCTTATCAATACCGGCACTAAGGTAAGTGTGGTAATTAAGGCCCCAAGCAGGGCGAAACCAAGCGTAAAAGCAAGGGGCGAAAACATTTTTCCTTCCACCTTTTGAAAAGCGAACACGGGCAGCAAACCTGTAATGATGATGAGTTTAGCAAAAAAGATAGCCTTTCCCAATTGGGCACCGCTATTTTTGATCATGCCCATTTTGGCCAGTTTATTGAAGCGGTCCATACCAACTTCAATGGCCTTGTGGTCCAGGATCACAAACATGCCCTCCACCATAACGACGGCCCCATCGATAATGATCCCGAAATCGACAGCGCCCAGTGAAAGCAGGTTTGCCGACATGCCCATCAAATGCAGGCAAATAAATGCAAACAACAGCGCCATCGGGATGATAATGGAAACGATAAGCGTTGTGCGCCAGTTGAACATAAACAACGATACCAGGAAGGTAACCAGCAAAATGCCTTCAATCAAATTATGCAATACGGTATGCGTTGCATAACCTATCAGGTCCGAGCGGTCATAATAAGGCACAATTTTAGTATCGGCAGGCAATACATCGTTGTTTAATTTATCTATCTCCTTTTTTAAAGCATTTACTACTTCAGTAGGGTTTTCGCCCTTCCGCATTACTATGATCGCCTCAACAGCATCGTCAACGTCTGTTATTGTTCTTTTCCCATTTTTGTCAACTATCGCATCACTTCGGCCTACCCATCCCAACCGGGGCACATTGGAAATGGAAACATTGGCCACATCACTAACCAATACAGGTACGCCATTACTATTGCTGACAACAATATTTTTAATTTGATTGATATCCTTTATCAAACCAAGGCCCCTTACCGCGAAAGCCTGGTTATTTTGAATGATCATATCGCCACCAACGTTGATATTGGTTTTTTGTACAGCAGTAAATACATCTAAAGGCGTTATACCCAGGGTGGCAAGTTTCCCTGGATCGACTGTTATTTCATAGGTTTTTGTTTTGCCGCCAAAGCTGTTAATATCGCCTATTCCCTGTATAGCCCTTAAACGCCTGTCAATAACCCAGTCTTGTATGGTTTTTAATTCCCTTACATCCCTGAAAGTGCTTTTAAGCGTATAGCGGAAGATCTCGCCGGTTGGACCGGTAGGCGGTTGCACCGCAGGGGTAATACCATTAGGTAAAGTGGCATTATTCAGCAAAAACATTACCTGTTGCCTTGCTTCCTGGTCCTCTACGTGGTCGTCAAAAATAACTTTTACATAGCTTAGCCCGAATATAGTGGTAGAGCGAAGGCTTACTTTTTTCTGAACCGGGTTTAAAGCTATTTCAATAGGGATAGTTACCAGTTTTTCAACTTCCTCGGCGCTTTGACCCGGCCATTGCGTAATAATATCTATTTCAGTATTAGTAACATCCGGGAATGCCTCAATCGGCATTTGCATGAACGTAAATACCCCCACAATAACCAATAGTGCCGCCGAAAATAAAATGAGGTATTTATTTTTTAAAGAAAATCCGATAACACCTTTGAGGAATTTAATCATTTCCTAATTTATTTTAGAATTGAAAATTAGCTGTTTAACGAGCCATAAATAAGCAGTGCCTGTGAGCCGACAATCTGCTCGCCGGGCTTCAGGCCGCTTTTTATATAAGCCGCATTCCCGTTAATAGAAATAATTTCAACAGGTCTTATCTGTACGTCTTTTTTGCCCGTAATCACAATTACATAATATTGACTGTGGTCAAAAACCAAATCTTTACTTGATATAGTAATTGCTTGCTGGTTGCCCGTATTGTTAACCGTAACAGTAGCAAACATCTGGGGCTTTAATATATAACCGGGGTTATCAAGCACCACCCTCATTTTCATTACTTTTGAGGTTGGGTCAATTACATCCATTATTTTATTGATCTTACCTTTAAAAACTTTATCGGGGTATGAAATTGTGGTAACATCCGCTTCTTCTCCCTCATGTACTCTTCCTATGTTTTCTTCATAAACATTGGCTTGTACCCATACATTTTTCAAATCAGAAATAGTAAAAAGACCGGTATTATTATCCGTACGGATAGCCATGCCATTAGTCAGGTTTTTTTGAACAATAAAGCCGTCAATGGGGGCTTTAATAAAATATTCCCCGTTTTTATTGTCGCCATTTATGTTCAATACCTTTTCAGCTGCTGTTTTTGCTGCAACTGCCTGATCATAATTAGCCTCGGCACTGGTAATATCAACCTGCGATGCCAGGCCACTTTTAAAAAGGTCTTTTTGCTGGGCCAGTTGCCGTGCGGTTAGGGTTACATTTGATTCGGCATTTATAAGCGCCGAATTATAGTTGGCTATTTCAGCACTCTTTACAATGCCCAATACCTGGCCTGCATGTACAAAATCGCCAGGCATAACATTTACATCCTGTACATTACCTGTTATTAACGGAAACACATTAACTGTTTTGTCGGTATTAAAATCAACCATGCCGTTAAATTTTATACTCTCAGATACCCGCCCCATTTTAACAGTATCAATTACCATGTTATGCAGCAGCGAATCTGGTATTATATATGGTTGCCGCGCATCATCGTTCGTATTATTTGATTTGCAGGCAAACAGGCCGGTAATTAATGCACACAGCAAAACAGCTGCTATACTTTTTTTATATGGTTGATTTTTCATATACTACACGCGATTGATTATTGATTAAAAAATGAAGTCCCGGTAGCATAATTAAGCTGCTCTAAAGACATGACCCGGTTTAAAAGCAGCCCGTTCATTAACAGCGTATTGGTTTTATAACTATCGTAGTAATCAAGAAATTCAAGCAGGCCAATATTTCTCTTTTCATAGTTTGTATAAACCTCGCCTACCAGGTGTGTAAAATCCTGTTTAAATTTCGGGTCAAAGCTATTGTACAGTACCTGCTGCCTCATCGCTATTTTATAGTTAACAGCCACATCGCTTTCTACCTGTGCCTGCTGGCTTTGCAACTGTACCTTGCTTTGATCTATAGCTATTGTTGCCTGTTTAATGGCACCCTGGTTACGGTTAAAAAAAGGCAAATTAAATTCAACACCACCGCCTAAAAAGTTGGTTCCATACCCACCAAGCTTATCGTAGTTTAATGACAATGACACATCAGGCACAGCTATTGCCTTTTGTAATTGCAGGTTCATATTGTTATAATCAACTGTAGCTTTGCTGTATTGCAGATCGTACCGGTTAACATAAGCCGAATCAAGCAGCCGCTGATAGGGGATATTTGTAAGTGTTTGCCTGCCTGCAATGTCTTCGGTTACAACAGGTTCAATTGGTGTGCGTGCAGGTGTGCGCAGCAATAATTTGAGCTGGCTTTCGGTAGTATCAATACCAACAAGCAGGCCGTCATATTCAACCTGTAACGAGTAAAGCTGGGCCTGTATACGCAGCAACTCTTTCTCGGCTATATTGCCTTTTGCATATTGTTCTTTATATGCGGTTAATGTTTTATTTAATGAGCTTATTTCCTCATCATACACTTTTGCCGATTGGCGCTGGTAATAAACGGTATAAAAATCATTCCTCAATGTAAATTTCAGGGTACGCAGCAGGTCGAAAAACTGGTACCTGGCCTGATCTACACCAATTTTAGCCAGTTGGATATTCTTATTACGTTTACCTGCTGTTGTAAAAAGCTGCGAAATGCTGAAAGATTGTTCTTTATATGCAGGCCCGCTGGAAGCATCGTTGGCATATATACCATTTGCAAAGCTGAAATCGGGATTAGGAAATAAACGGGCTGTAATTATTTGTGCAACGGCATTATCAATGTTATAATGCTGCGCAATAAGCTGAAGGTTGTTTTTTAAAAAAACATCTTCTGCCTGCTTTACATTTATCCTGATCGTATCGTCAGTTTTGGTTTGCGCCAATACAGAATTGCTGGTTAATAAAGCAATTATTGGCAAAACAATCAATAATATCGGCCGCGTCATACCTGTTTGTAAACTAAAAACCAACCCAACTGATCAACTGTAAAAAAAGGGCCGCATTTAATTTTGCAAATATATTCCTGCACAATTAGTAAACCCTTGTACAGACATTAGGGAAGGATTAAAGACACATTAAAACTCTTTAATGTCGTGTGTTTTTAAACACGGGGACTTATTTGCCGTTGGTGTAAGCGGGGAAAAAAAGCGAAAATATGGTAGTTTTATTCATTTCCGACTTTATACTTATACCGGCATTATGTAGTTGCAATATATTTTTGGTGAGCGCCAGGCCAATACCCGCGCCGGGATAAACGATGGCATTTTCTGAACGAAAAAAGGGCTGGAATACATTTTCAATATCGGCTTTACTGATCCCTATGCCACTATCTGTTATTGTTAAGTATATGCCATCATTATTACATGATAAATCACAATAAACCTCCTTACCGTCAGAAAATTTAATTGCATTTTTAAGCACATTGCTTATGGCTATAAAAAGCAGGCGGCGGCTTCCCTGGAAGGTTATTTTTGATTCATCAGCGGGCAAATTGTATTTAACCCTAACCACCGGCACTTGTTCATTACCGGTAAGTTCATCAACAATTTCCCAAAGAAGCTCGTCCATCCTTATCTCGTGGAAATCGTTGCCATCGCGGTTAGCCTGTATCATTTCCATCAGGCCGTTTAATATGTAATTAAGATGGTCAATATTATTAATAATATCCGCTAATGTTTGCTGGTATTCGGCCGGTTTTCTTGTTTTCATTAAAGCTATTTCGGCTTCACCAAGTATGGCTGTAATGGGCGTACGCAACTCATGCGATGCATTGGAGATAAAGTGTTTCTGGCTTTCAAATGATTGTTCCAGGTGTTCAAGCAACTGGTTGATGGTTAATGAAAGTATATCTATTTCATCCTGTCTTTTTTCATTGAACGGCAAGCGCATGTGCAGGCTGGATGCCCGGGTTTTTTTAATGTTGTTGGTGATCTTAACTATTGGGTTAAGCGCCATCCGGGCAAATATGCGCCCCAGGAAAAAGGTGCCAATTAGCGAAAAAAACGAAAAAAAAGCTATAATCAGGCCCACCTCGTGCATCATATACAGGCCCTGTTCGTCAACCGCCGAAACTATTATTATAAAATTACCCGAGTTATCAGCATAGGAAAGGCCTGCTATTTGTGTGTCGCCACGAGTTGAATGAAATACTTTGTCTCTTTCTACCTGCTTTAACATGGCGGTATCCCATTTCAGGCTACCTTCGGGGATAAACCGGGGGCGGTAATTATCATCATATATCCGTATGGACTCCTGGGTTAATGACTGCGGAAATCTTTTTAGTACTTTTTTAAAGTTCTCTTTTGAAAGATTATCTTCTGCAAGGTAATATTGCGCTGCGGTAAATGCGCGATTATCTAATTGGTTATAAAAGGATTGTATTTTATTATTTTCAACAAAAAAGTATATGCCCGTTAATACTACAAGTAATAAAACAGCAAACATAAAATTAAATTGCAGCGACAGCCTGTTTTTAACTTTCATATGTTGTTGAGGGCCAAGATGCAAGAGTCAAGAAACTATTCGCAGCATAAAAATGCATTAAAAGACACAAAATTAACCAGGATATGCTATAATCTGATTTTTTTATCTGTCTTGGCTCTTGGTTCTCGCCACAAAAAACTCAGTCCTTTATAATATAGCCCATACCTATTACGGTATGTATAAGTTGCTTTGCATATCCTTTATCAACTTTGGTGCGCAAATAGTTAATGTAAACATCAATTAAATTTGTGCCCCTGTTAAATGAAATTCCCCATACCAGTTCGGCAATAAACACCCGCGACAGTACCCGGTTTTTATTAGCCATTAAAACCTCAAGCAATGTAAATTCTTTAGCTGTAAGTAAAATGATTTTTCCTTTGCGTGTCACTGTTTTGCGGTAACAGTCCAGCTCAAGATCGGCTATTTTATAGTATGTGCCCGGCAAAACCATAGCGCGCCGCCTGTCGAGCGCTTTTATACGCGCCAGTAGCTCCTCAAAATGAAAAGGCTTTGTTAAATAATCATCAGCCCCATTTTCAAGGCCCTGAACTTTATCGTCAACCGTACTTAATGCGGTAAGCATTAAAATAGGTATTTCCTTTTTAAACTGCCTTATTTGTTTGCAAACTTCCAGTCCGTTTATATAAGGTAATATAATATCGAGTATAATTAATTCAAACTCTTGCTCAAGGGCCAGCTTGCAACCCATATTGCCATCATACACAACCGTAACGGCATGGCGCTGCTCTTCAAGCCCTTTTTTTATAAAAGCCGCAACTTTGGGTTCATCTTCTATTAACAAAATTTTCATCTTGTCTTTTTTTTTCAAAGATAAACCCCATATAAGCGAATTATAACAACATTAAAACATTCTAATGTTAAGATAGGGTGATAAGCTTAAACCTCAATCAATTCCATCGGGGTTGACGGGTTTTGATTTTTTTTCTCTTGCAGTGCTTATTTTGTTTAATTAATCCGCGTGTAAATTGATATGATTTTCGCTGTTATTTTATAATTCGTCAAGTAGTTTCCATACTTCATGTAAAATATTATGCGCATTGGCTGCCCCTTTTTCATATTTACACCGGTACATAATTACAACTGTCCTGGTAATGCCGGGGCTTTTTCTAAATAATTATCTAAAAATATAACATCATGAAAATATTGACACCAAATTCTGTTTTTATCGCCTTCGGCTTGTTAGTTGCGCTGGCTTCGTGCCATAAAGACAACATGGCACCAGCAACAGGCTCCCCCGCGACTGGCAGCATATATGTACTCAACAGCGGGGAATTAAATGCGTACACTCTTGATACTGCTTCCGGCGAAAACGTGCCTCATTATACCGCCGGTTCATTAATGAACTATAACCCCGCTTCAAAAAAACTTATCGCTGATCAATATAGTATGGCTAACGGAACGCCAATAAGCGGGGGCACCAATTTAAATATTTATGGTTCAAAAATGTACATTATCAGTTTTGGTGCAATTACCGTTATTGATGCTAAAACAAGTAAATTAATTAATCAGGTTAAGATTAACATCCATAATGTAAATTATCCTGCCGGAGTTGCTTTTTATAAAGGCAATTTCTTTTTAAGCGGTAACGGTATTGTAACAGTATATGATACAGCAACATTTGCTGTAAAAAAAACTATAAATCTTGGCAATGGAGATCTTGGCAATCCGGTTGTTGGAGATGCCGGTTTAGCGGTAGCAAACGGTAAATTATATGTAGCTGATGTCTTTTTTGAAAGCAGCACCGTATGGGTAATTGATTTAGCCACATTAAGTTTAGATGCTCCGGTAACTAATGTTATACCCGAAACGACAACCATGGCTGCTGATGGGAATGGGAATATATACGCGCTATCGCCATTTGATGATGATGCTGGTAATGCCTGGGGGTATAATGGAGGGCTGACTATAATCAACAGTAATACCAATACGGTATCAGTTTCACAAACCCAGGTGCCATTACACAATTTTACTTTGGCAGCGCAAGGAAACTTCGCATATTTTTTTAATAATTCAAATCAGCTAATCGCTTATAACAGTATAACGCACACCTGCGCTGCTTTTGTTACTGACGGGACATCATTTATCAATCCTAAATGCATAGCTGCCAACCCCGCAACAGGAGAAGTGTACATAGGCGATGCTAAAGATAAAATATCAAATGGCACATTATACGCATTTGATAAAACCGGTAAATTGGAATACACGTTAACAACCGGAATATGCCCTGCCCAGATTATGGTTGCGAATTAACAAACCCCCTCGCTACAAAGCGTACCGCTTGTGGCATGCCGGCATAAAAGAAGTCGCCCGTTAATAATAACGAACGACTGTAAACTTTGGTCCGAATTAGAAGATTCGGGCCACACTTCTATTTAAACTGATTATCAATCCAACTCGGGAATTATAATACTGCAATACCCCTTTTGTTAAGCGTATATTAATCTTTTTTTAACAGGCGAAATTACTTTTATAACGTGAAGTAGCCGGCAACCTGTTGGGAATGCTGACGAACAGTCTCTTATCAGCCTAACCTAAATTACGCTGATCAACTCTATTAATATTCGTTATACGCATTTGCTTAAAAACCAATTATTAAATGAATATAAAATCAAGTTTCAGAAACAACCCAGGCATTAAAATTGCAATAATTGGGTTGGCAGGCATGTGCTGCGTAGCGGCCATTGTTTCTATGAAAGGCCTTACTCCGTCTAAATCAGCTTCCAGACCGCATACCGACTGGAAAGATTATGGCGGCGGCCCCGATCAGTCAAAATTTGTTGATTTTACACAATTCAACAAGCAAAACATTAGCCAGCTTAAAGTTGACTATGTATACCCGGCGGGTGATAAAACAGAGTATTATAAATTCAACCCTATAATTGTTGATGGCGTGATGTACCTGCTGGCAAAAAACAATTCGCTGGTAGCGGTTGACGCTGCCACCGGTAAAGAAATATGGATACATAGCGGTTTAAGAGGGATAGTGCAGCGGGGCATTAACTATTGGGAGAGCAAAGATAAAAAGCAAAAGCGCCTGCTTACCTGTTTTGGCAATTCGCTGCAAGCTATTGATGCCATTACCGGCAAATCCATTCTTACTTTTGGCGATCATGGTTCGGTTGACCTGAAACAGGGCATGGACCGCGATACTACGCTTTTTACCCGGGCCATGCCCACTTCGCCGGGACATATTTTTGAGAATTTATTGCTGCTTGGAAATTTCCCGGGCGAAGCTTTATTTTCCGGGCCGGGTCATCTTAGGGCTTTTGATGTAATAACCGGCAAACAGATGTGGATATTTCATACCATCCCCTTCCCCGGCGAACCGGGCTATGAAACCTGGCCAAAAGATGCCTATAAATACATAGGCGGTACAAATTGCTGGGGAGATATCTCTGTTGACGAAAAGCGCGGAATAGCTTACTTCCCGTTAGGCTCGCCAACTTATGATTATGACGGATCTGACCGTGAAGGCATGAATTTATACGGCGATTGCGTGTTGGCCCTTGATGCCCGGACAGGTAAATATTTATGGCACTTTCAAACCGTACATCATGACCTTTGGGATTATGACATGACCTCTGCACCGCAATTAGTTACTATAATGCATAACGGTAAAAAAGTTGATGTGGTGGCAGCCGCGTCAAAAGGCGGGTACCTTTACGTATTGGACCGCGTTACCGGCAAACCAATATGGCCTATTCCTGAAACCCCGGTACCGAAAAGCGATATGCCTAACGAACATGCCTGGCCCACACAACCTATACCAACCGTTATACCACCTTTTACCAAACATATAGCGTTGCTAAGCGACCTTAACCCTTATTTCACTCCCGAAGAAAAGGCAAAATGGGGGCCGAGACTTGCTGCGGCTAAATCGGCTCCGTTCCAGCCGCTTTCTGATCAATATGAAACCGTTAGCGTGCCCGGGGCATTTGGTGGGGCTAATTTTGAAAACACAGCATCCAACCCGGCTAAGGGGTTGGTGTATGTACTATTCTCTAACGAGCCATGTATTTATACGCTAAAAAAGGTTGACCATACACAAACCAGGGGCGGCGGCAACGGGCAGGCAGCATCTGTTGCGGCGCGCGCCGCAACGGGCAACGCAATCTATGTACAAAACTGCCAGGCATGCCATGGCGCAGACCGCACCGGCATTCCCGGAAACGGAACTTCACTTATTGGCATAGGCAACAGAACAACAGCTGACGACTTTAAAACTATTTTAACACAGGGTCGCGGAAGAATGCAAGCCCAGCCCCACCTCGACGATGCGGCCATTGCTGCTATTTATGCTTTCCTTGCCCCTGCTGAACGGCGCGGGCGCGGCGGGAGAGGGGTAACAGTTGAACCCATACCGCTGGGGCCGGTAGTGGCCACAGGGCCGGCACCCATAAAACCAACAAACGTTACGAGGGGAATGACAGATTATCCCGAAGGCCATACCGGGGGCAGGTCTGAATATGCAGCATCTCCGGCTTATGGCGTAGATGTTCCCAATTTGTTAGCGCCACCCTGGTGCGGCATTGCCTGTTATGACCTGAATAAAGGCATCATGAAATGGACAATAGGCCACGGCACCGACCCTAAGGTAGGCATAGACGGTCTGGGTTTCCCCGGCGGATCATCAAATAAGGGGATGGTTGTTACCGCCTCGGGGCTGTTGTTTGCAACCAGCCGCGATGGACATATCTACGGCTATGATGCCGAAAGCGGCAAAAAACTATGGACATATGATCTTCAGCGGCTCAATCCTAACGGCGTGCCGGCTATGTTTGAGAAAAACGGGCGTCAGTACCTGGTGGTGGTTTCGTGCGGCCCATTGGCAGACACAACCAAGAAGGAAGAAAGCGTACCAAGAGGCTATCTTGTATTTGCGTTACCTAAAAAGAAATAAGCTATTTATACAGACCAAAATTTGAATATGCTAAACAGAAGAAATTTTATATTCCAATCATCAAGCCTGGCATTGGGTGCAATGGCTGCACCTGCATTTGCAAGGTTTGCCCCTGCAAAAAACAAAATGGACCGCATAGCCATGGGAACATTGCTTTTCAGGGCCCGGTTTAAGCAAACTAAGCCCAAAGGAGTAAAAGAGATTAAAAATGAGTTAACGCTTATGGATATCCCCGAACATCACCGGGATATGTATGGAATAAAAAAAATCGAATTCTGGAGTGAGCACTTTGAATCATTTGAGCCCGATTACCTGGAGAAACTAAAAGCCAAAATCAAGGCTGCGCGTTCAGAGCTGCTTGATATTCAGTTTGATGATACACCATTTGATAAAAGTGGATATGATCTTTCTTCTACCAATGAGGAAAAAAGGAAAGCCGGCGTTGAGCATGTTAAAAAATGGATGGATGTTTCAGCGTTCCTGGGGTCGAAATGCGTACGCGTTAATCCGGGGGGCAGGGCCGGCGGAAATCCATCAGGCACAGTAGAAAACTGCATCACATCGTACAAAGAACTTGTTCCGTATGCAAAAAGTAAAAAGCTTACCATTATAACAGCCAACCATACCGGCCTTGAGTTAAATGCAGATAACCACGTAGCAATATTAAAAGGGACACCCGGCTTATATTCTGAACCCGATTTTGGAAATTATAATAATGTAGCCCTGATGTATGATAACCTGGCCAAAATCATCCCTTTTGCGTATATCGTATCGGCTAAATCCGGTCTGTTTACCGAGGTTGATGGCAGGCTGGAACATAAATCATATGATTTTGACAGATGTGTGCAATTAGCCGAAAACCTTGGCTTTAAAGGGGACTATATGATTTCGCAATGGGGCGACAATCCGCCGGATATGGATTCTGAAAAAATAGCCGCCTGGGGAATAGAACATGTAAAAGCTAATATTAAATAGGTATTTATCAGCACCGAACGAGGCATTGTATGGATTACATCGTCCTCAATACAAAACCGATTAACTAAATAAACCGCATTATGACCAACTACATACCAACACTAAAAACATCGTCAGCCAAATTGTTCAGGCTGCTGTGCTTCATTTTATTTTTAGCCATAACCTGCCGGGCATCGGCACAAGAGGCATCAACAAAAATAATTTATTTCCTGGCCGGTCCTAAGGACCATGTTGGGCCTGAAGGAACAGGAAGGCATGAAACCCGCAGGGACCTGTTGGTATTGCAACATTGTATTGACAGCGCTATCAATATAAAAGGCGTAAAAATTAAAACAAAGTTTCTTTATCAGCGTGATGCCCTTAATATACAAGATCTAAAAGATGCAGCTGCAATAATTATTGAATGCAGTTCTGTAACCAGCACAGAAACCCGGACGCATCCGCTTTTCCCGCCATTGCCAAAGGGCGAAAAAACATACGATAAGGCCACATTAGCTTACCTGGACCAGATAGATAGCTTACAGGCGGCAGGTATGGGCATTATGATATTGCATTGGGGTATTGCTACCGACGGTGCCGCTTCTGTAGTTACCAGTCATTACATGCAATGGTTTGGCCAGGTAGCCATAGCAGGTTATACGCAAAATCCGCTGGGTTTCTGGAAGGTTACGCCTATTAAAGCTGCACAAAAACATCCTGTTTTGCGTGGTGTCGGCCCATGGGCTTATAAGGATGAGATATTTTCCCGGCTCCTGGTAAATCCAAACGACCCATACCGTACAGACCTGCTGATGGGAGAATCGCCACAAACTAACCAGAGCGAAAATGGCTCGCCTAAGGGAGTTATAAGCCCGAGATGCATTGCCTCTGTGTATGAAAAAAACCAACAACGCGGTGTTCTTTGGGGTGGTATGGATTACCATTCAGCATTGCTGAATGAAAACTATCTTCGCTTTGTACTGAACGAGATTGTATGGACCGCCGGCATAGAAGTTCCGAAAGAAGGCGTGAAAACAGCTGCTAAACAATTGCAGTTGTCACCAATAAAACCTGATAGTTTTGATAAAATGAAACCAGTGGACTTTGTGTTAAAATAACATGAGATTCCCAACTCCTGCCGCGACGCGATGACCTGGCATAAAGCAAAAAGTCCCCAGGCTTTCGACTGAAGACTTTTTGCTTTGAATCGTCGGGATGAGAAGATTCGAACTTCCGACCTCCAGCACCCCATGCTGGCGCGATACCGGGCTACGCTACATCCCGAACTTTGTTTTTATAACTTCCGGCCTTCCCGATTTCCTATCGGGACGCGATACCGGGCTACGCCACACCCCGTAATGGGCTGCAAATATAAATATCCGGTTCAGATTTGACAACTTTTTGAAAGTTGTCAAATCTTTAGATAACGGGACGTTTGCAGGCACAGATAGCGTTATATTATTGTTCAAATTAATTGTTTTTCTGCATCCTGAAAAATAATCTGTCCGGCGTAATTTTATTTTCCTACTAATTTATTATTCATCACATCATCGGATGAATTAGGTTTCTTTTAAATGCTATGCCCGGTAATTTTGCCGCTCCAATACCAGGCCCGTGATGGATCTTGTCTCATAATGCTGTCTAATAGTTTATGATGAAGGTCGGATGTCTCATATAATACCCCGGTATCATGATATTGGCTCAACATGGTGGATTTTAATTCCTTAGCAAAAGATTTAAACAGTTCTGTTAATATTTTATTCCTCGAAGCCTCGGCTATTGCCATATAAAAATCTACGTGCGCGTCTATATAGTCGGTAGGTAAATTATCGTCAGCAGCTCTTTTACGCTTGCGCAGGAAGTGTTCCATTTTTGAAATATCATTACCTGTCCGGTTTTTAGCAGCCATTTCGGCAATCTTCAATTCTAATAAATGGCGCACTTCCTCTACCTCGCGGGCATCGGCGCGTTTAAGGCGCTGGAACATCGTTTCGTTAACGCCCGAGTTGTCTTCGATAAAAGTGCCGATGCCCTGCTGCACCCGCAGGTAGCCCGAATTGACCAATATTTTTACCGCTTCGCGGATGGTGGAACGGCCGACACCAAAACGATCCATTAATTTTTGTTCAACAGGCAATTGCTGGTTAACGGCGTAGTCGCCTTTTAAGATTTGTTCCTGTATTTGTTCCGCGACCTCAACCGCGAGCGATTTTCTTTGTATTATAGCCATCGTATCATCAGATGAGTCAAATATAATGAATTTCTTATTCCTATTAGTTGTAAAATATTATTTTATTGTTAACTTTTTGAGAAGGCACAAATTTTCACGAATTCTTGAAAAATTGTGCTTACATTTAATTTTACGTTCGATGAAAAAACTCACCTCGATTACTTTTGGCTTAATCTTATGTCTCGTGCTCATATCCTGGGGCTATGAGGGGCACTATGCTGTGGCCGATATTGCCGGCAGGCACTTAACGCCTAATGCGCAAGCGGCCGTAATGAATTTATTGGGCCACAAAACCATGGCCGATGTAAGCAGCTATGCCGACGATCTGCGCTCAGACCCTGCCTATGCAAGTACAAAAGACCTGCATTTCCTCAACATCCCGATGGGCTATACTTATGAACAGTTTTCGGATTATATAAAAAACAGCCGTACGCAAAATGTTTACACCGGTATTGTAGGCTGTATAAATGAACTCAAAGACCCTAAGAGCAGCAAATCAAAAAAAGTGTTTTCGCTCGAACTGCTCATCCACTTTGTTGGTGACTGTCACCAGCCCATGCATGTAAGCCGCGCCGAAGATAAAGGCGGTAACGCTACCAGCGTAACCTTTTTGGGCGGCGGCACCAATTTACACAGCTTATGGGACAGCGGTCTTATTGAGCACCAAAAGATAAACTATAAAGACCTGGCCGCAAAATACGATGATGCCACAGCCGTGCAAATTAAACAATGGCAAAGCGACAACATTATGAAATGGCTATGGGAGTCATACCAGATAACAACCATACTTTACCAGGAAGCCGCCACCAACCCCAACTTTGACGAAAAATATTACCAAGACCATATTCCCCTTATTAAAAGCCGAATTGAAAAGGCGGGTATACGGCTGGCGGGGGTTTTGAATGATATTTATAAGTAATAAAGTTATTGCTGACTTTGAAACCCAAAAAACAGCGTCATTCATGAGCCCGTTTAACGATGTATTCTGAGGGGCTGGCAAAAGTAAACTACACAAGGATCAAACGATGCGTTTGGTTTTTAGCACCTTTTTGTCGAGCTTTTCAAAAAACGCCTTTTTGAAAGTATCTCCTATAAGAAGGGTTTGATTATTATACAGCGTAACATCAGCAAGGGATGCTCCCTTTATTTTATCATCGCATACAATGTACGACCGGTGGATCCTTGAAAATGCATTTTCGGGCAATGAACTCATTATTTCGGTCATGGTAACATAAACAATGTACTTTTTACCGTCGGTAGTATAAATCATTACGTAATTTAAAGCCCCTTCAATATAAATGATGTCTTTTATGTTAACGCGGGTCATTTTACCCTTTACGTCGCTCTTAATATAAAAATAGCCTTCATTAAAAGGCAAAATATTTTTATTTAATTGTTTTTTATATTTGATAATGCACTTTAAAAACCTTTCGTTGGTAATGGGTTTAAGCAGGTAATCAAATGCTTCTTTTTCAAACGCCTCAATGGCAAACTGGACATAAGCGGTAGTAAATATTACGTTTGTGTACATGTTTATCATCTGCGCCAGTTCCATACCCGAAAGCTGGGGCATGTTAATGTCGACAAAGGCCAGGTCGGGGGCATTACCAGAAGTGATTGAATCCAATGCTATTAATGGGTCGGTTGATTGACCTATTAGTTTTAATCCCGGAGTTGCTGTTATTAATTCGCACAGTATTTCTACAGCATGCAATTCATCGTCTATCACATAACAAGTAATCATGGATAAATATAAAAACAAAAATTAGCTGTTATGCAAAAAATATATGTGTTACTTTGGAAGTAACACATATATAGGTTTACATTAATAGCCCATAATACCGGTTACCGTGGTTGCCGTTACCGTTGTGGTGTCTGTTGTGGGCGGGCAAGTGGCGCTGGTTTGAAATCCGTCAAGCTGATTTCTTTTTTTAAATGTAAACAAGGTTTTTGACTGAAATTTGATTTTGGTGTTTTTTAAGTTTTTCATATTCTTTAAGTTTTAAGTAGAAAACTACCCACACCTAATAGATTGAGAGAATTAATTACACCAAAGGGGAAATGCTGTAGACAGATATATTATTTTTATCCTATAAGTTAAGATGCAAGCGCGACGATCAATAAGAACAGTACGAAACCATGCCTTGGTGTGGCTGGTATTTATTGCTTACGAATTATCTATTGTATATATAAATGGTATTAAATTCGGTGAGCCGCTTGACTATGTACTGCATTATTCAATTAACATTTGCCTTTTTTATCTCAATGCCGAGGGGTTTAAATATATCTATAAAGCAAAATTAAACCGCGCCATGGCTATTATCTTGTTGATAAGCGCCGAAATAGGTTTATATGTTTTTATACAGCAATTGGCATTCAGGTTGTTATCATTTATTTATGATTACCCGCCGGTAACAGTTTCAGACCTCAAACTATATTATGGCAAAGAGATATACCGGGCAATTTATTTTATTGGTTTCAGCATAGCCTATTGGTTTGCTATACGTTTGGCCAACCAGAAAAAGGTTATCCTTGAACTGGAAAACAGGAAGTTAAAACAGGAAAATGAAAAGATAGAACTGGAAAGAAATTTGATACAGTCGCAAAATGCCTACCTGCAATCGCAGCTTAACCCGCACCTGTTATTTAATACATTAAGCTTTATATATAATTCGGTGCGAAAATTATCCGAACCGGCCTCACAAGCCATATTACTGCTTTCGGATATGATGCGCTACTCTTTATCAGAGGCCGGGGCTGATGGAAAGGTATCATTGGAAAATGAAATAGGTCACATCAAAAATATGATCACTTTAAACCAACTGCGTTTTAATGATACGCTGAACATTAATTTAACCACAACCGGTCAGTTTAAAAATGAAACGATTATCCCGCTGTTATTGCTCTCCTTTATTGAGAACATATACAAGCATGGCGACTTAACTGATGCAGACAACCCTGCTAAAATTGATATAGCTTGTGAAAATCACGTATTGAAAATGACATGCAGCAATAAAAAATCAAAGTCGAAACCTATAGCAGGCTGGGGCATTGGCCTTGATAATGCAAGGGCCCGGCTAAACACCCAATACCCTGGCCGGTATACTTTAAATGTTGTTGAAGATCATTTAATGTATAGCGTTTTGTTAACCGTTAATTTATAAATATGCTCAAACATTTATAGGCGATCTTTTAGCTATTGCTTTTTTGCTTTTTGCGAAAAGCGCCTTTTCATATTTTAACAGCAGGTAGTATAAAACCAGTTCCTGTTTTCTTGCACTATCAGTAAACAGCCGGTTTAAATGCATGTGCACCATATCAGCCAGCCATTTATTCATTTGGATTATGGGCTGGTCTTTATTATGTACATAAAAATGAGTTAACGCGTTTTTATAGGCATTATTTGCTTCCTGTAATTCGGGTGTATAAAAAGTTGCCGGTGCGCTTAACATCTCCTGTAACTTTCTGTATTTTAAATCAAGCTGATATTTTAAAGCACCGTCGCCGTTAAATTCTTCTAAAAAAGAGTTAACCAACAGCTCCAGGTAACTGATCCGATTTTGGCCAACCAGGTTAAAACAATCCATCATGTCTCTAACTGTATTAAAGCCAAAGAGATAATATTCGGGCTGATTTTGAACGGTATCCGCCAGGTGCAGGTAAGTGGCTATTACATTACTGCCCAGGTAAAACAGCTTTTCAAACTCGGCGATTTTGTTATAACCATACCGTTCCAATTCCCGCTCGTATATGGCAATTGTATAACTCGCAATTTTTTGTTTCTTTATTAATTCGTTTAAACCGCTGTTTATCAACAATGAAACATCAGCAAAATTTTCTTTTTTTACTTTTAGCCTGAACCGTATGTGGAAATCCGGGTCGGCATAGCGGATATAAAACCACTCATCAATAGCATTTTGCTTAAAAAACTGTTTAACCAATGGAAATAGTTTATGGGCAATAATTTCGTTTGCCCTGGCCGGATGGCAATATATTTTAAAGTAAAGCCATTCGCTGCCCGGCGATAACCTACGGAGGGGCTTTTGCTTTATATCAACAGGCAAATTAACTGCTTTATATACCGGGTTTTCGTGATATAACGAGGCAATGAACTGATTAATTAAGGGCTTGCACTTGTTGGTAACAAACAAATCATCTGTTGATGACGGGTAAAGAAATTCCTTAATAATTATTGTCTCCTGGTTCTTTATGCTTTGCAGGAAAAACTCAACTTCATCGTTATGGGTTAAGTTAAATACGAGCTGGTTATCATGGACGGTAAGGGCAACCCATTTAGGCAGCGATAATTGATCTTTTATTTTTTTAAATAAATTGTATCGTTGCTCTTTGCCTGCATTCCATACCTTTTTAAATTCATCTTTTGATATCCGCCAGGTAGCTAAATGCAATATGGAATTTAAAAACTCAACTCTGGGATAATAGTTGAGGTCGGGGAAATAGGTACTCAGGTCGAAATTTAAATTGCTTGAAATTCCCTGGTGCTGCAAATCACATAAAAAGCGGAACACAGAAAGATCGTTCTTTGAATAATTAAAGGCCGAACTTAACCGGGGAATAACCCTTTTGTTGTTTTTTTGGGAGTATAAAATTACTTCGCCATTTATTACCGATATATACAAGTCAGACAGTGGAATTTGAAAATCAGCAGGCACTGTAGAATCCGTCAAAACCGGAATTTCATATTTATAAATGTTCGATCGCCTGTTAATATTCGCGGTATGGAAATTGCATATATGGGCAATCTCAGCGAAAATCACACCAGGGTTTGCGTCGCTTTCCTGCTGTGTAATGGCCTCACCCAATGCGCTGTTCTGTTTATTAAAAGGCGTAAACCGTCCGATAAGCGCCGATGCCGATGCGCCCCCTGCACTTTCTATTAACACTTTACTGTTGGATATCCTGAAAATAACGGAAATTGACGGCGGTGTTTGGGCTTCCTTTATTTCGTCTCTAAACAAAGCTAAGTCAGACTCTTCAAGTTTTATAACCGACTTGCTGCCCGGGGCCGGATGATGCCATTTTTTAAGCAACAAACTATGCGCTGTTGACCAGTGCGTAATTAACTCTTTTTTTGATTTTGTCGTCCAATTAATTTCCTGTATTAATTCTTTGCCTTGGCTATTGTCCGCCAGGTCCTGGTATCCTATGCCGGTTTCCGGGTCTAATACATATAATAAAGGTAACGTTTGGCCATCAAACTTTTTTACATAGGCCGCTATAAAACCTGTTAAATTACCGGCGGCAGGTAATTTTGCATTAAGGCAATACAAACAATTAAGCGCTTTTATTATGGTCGCCTGGTATATTGTATTTAATGATCCTCCGGGAATGCCTTCCGTATTTACATATACCTTATTTGCATCGGTAATGCTATTATTTAAAAGCCGGCTGTTGCCCGGACTTATTTGCGAATTTAAAACCGGCAGGATAGTGCTTTTGAAATCCCTTAAATGATGATCAGGACCAAAGGCAGCAGAAATCCTTTCCAGGTAATCCCGACCCGTAATGTTAGGCATCAAATTATCCGTGAAGAATTGTATATCAATCAATTCTTCCAGCATCCGGCGTGCTTCGCCACTATCTATTTTTTCACTCCCTGTTAAAAACTCAAGCAGTTCGCTATATAACCTCTCTGTTGCGCTAAATAATAGCAGTTTTTTTAACTGGGGGATGTTTGTTACGGATTTGATTGAAAACTCAAAGGCGGTATTATCATAATTCGCAGTGGCAGCCAGGTACCGAAGTTCGCCCGCGCTTTCGTATATGGTTTGATTCGCCTTGTATTTTAATTGATTGCGGCCTGCTGACTGTCTGAAAACCTGGCCCGCCAATACCTCCTCTGCAAAACTTTTTGTCAGGTGTATCCTTTGCTTTTTAACCTCGATATAATGATGTTGCCCCCAATCAGCAACCGAAAAAACTGAAAACGCCCCAAACGGCGTAGGCCTGAAACATATCCGGTTAAAATACTTTTGTACTGTGTTTTTTTCTTTTGGGTTTAGCTTTTCAAAGTCAAAATCCACTTTTTCCAATTCCCTGAATATGACGGAACTGGCAATTAACAGCGCTTGCTGAAAATAGCTGTTTTTTAGAATTTTTCTTAGTTTTATAGTAGAATAATCCTTGAAAGAGAAAGCCGGTGTCCTTAATATAGTAACCGGAAAAAAGTTATACCTCTGCATTTAATGCAAGGTGCTGGTATCTTTTTTAATGGAGAAACTTATTACACCAAACGGCATTTGCTGTAGACAGAAAGTTTTAAATAAGTGGCCGGAACCGCGTAGGTTTACCAAACCTAACCCTTATCACAATTGATAATAATTGTGGCTAATGTGACATATTATTCTCATGACAAATAACAGGTATCAAAATTTAGAGCAATTCATTTTAGGGGGCATTATTACCATTGTATTTTTACAATCGGCTATAATTTGTGTTATGCGTGCGTTCAAACATTTTGCCCATTAGCAGCCCCATCATTCTTTTGTCCCGCCCGGCGAACGCATTCAACGGCACTTTAGGTGCCGCATTTGGAACTGGCTTAACAAGGAATAATTTATTAATCACTATACGCCCCGTTATGAACACGAACACGGCAAACACAGTGGTGCCTACGCCGGGTGCAATTCCTCCCGCGCCAGCATTGCCGCGTACTGCGCTTTTAACTTTTCGCGGTGCAGGTAGCGCCAGTGCAGGCCGCCAATTAATAATGCCGCTATGCCTTCGCCCATCAGGGTGTCGGTTGTGCCTATCCATTTAGATATTGAGCCTACCAGTAATCCGCCCAGGGGCTGCATGCCAAAAAATGCCATCGCGTAAAAGCTGATCACCCGGCCGCGCATGTTTTGGGCCACGGTGGTTTGTATCAGCGTATTGCTTACCGTAATTTGCGACATCATGCCAAAGCCCGCTATGGTAACAAAGATAAGCGCCAGCGGGTAATAGGTTTCGTGCGAGAACAGGATAAGCCCCGTGCCAAACACCAGGGTATTTATAAACAGTATTTTGCGCAGGTCGGCCCCTGCTTTTTGCGAAGCCAGGAATATAGCGCCCGAGAATGCACCCAGGCCAATAAAGCTATCGATAATGCCGAATGTAGAGGCTGTGCCTTTAAAAACATCCTTGGCATAATAAGGTATCAATGTGCTGAACGGCAATACCAGCAGGCTGACCAATCCCAGCATAATAATCACAAACCTGATGGATGGGGTGCGTTTAATATAGCTGAAACCCTCTTTCAACTCGCCAAATACATTCTTTTTATGCGGTTTTTTAATATATTTTGGCAAGCGCATCATTAATAATGAGGCTATGACCGCCATAAAGCTGATAGCATTTAATAAAAAACATGCCCCGTCGCCAATTTTTTCCAATACAATACCGGCAATAGCGGGCCCAATAAGCCGCGACAGGTTAACCATTGACGAATTAAGCGCCAGCGCATTGGGAAGATCGTTTTTATCATCAACCATTTCATATACCAATGATTGCCTTGCCGGGACATCAAAAGCATTGATAATGCCCAGCAATACGCTCAGACTCAAAATTTCCCATACCCGGTAATGATTGGCAAATATTAATACCGCCAATAAAGTGGCCTGTATCATGGATGCTACCTGGGTGGTAAGTAATACCCGGAAGCGGTTATACCGGTCGGACACTACCCCGCCCACCAGTGATAGCAGGAATGATGGAAATTGGCTGGCAAACAAGGTAACCCCCAGCATAAAGGTAGAATGGGTAAGCGTGTAAATGACCCAGCTTACCGCTGTTTTTTGCATCCATGTACCTATTAATGATGCCGACTGGCCCACAAAGTATAAGCGGTAATTCCTGCTTTTAAATGCCCTGAATGTTGTTATATTCATTTATTGGATTTCAGTGATTTTTATTTAATTGCTTCGGTTTTTGTGGGCTCAATCAAAATCTACAATTTTTGTTAATGGTATAATTGCCCGTTTAAGCAGTTCCTGTTCTTCTGCGGTACAGGTTTGTTCTATTGCTTTTGTCAGCCATTCGTCCCGCTCATTGCGCATCTGCATTAAAATAGTTTCGCCGGTTGTTGTAAGCGAAATGATAACTTTCCGCTTATCCGTTTCCGAGAGTGTACGGGTAATATAGCCCAACTCAAGCAAATGATTTAATATCTGCGACATGGATTGGTTGGTTATCTTTTCCATAGCCGCAAGTTCGCTGGGTAATAACTCTTTATGCTGGTCCAGCAACCCAATAGTCGACCGCTCGGTTAGTGAGAGATGCTGGCCCGTTACCGACTTTTTCCTCAGCTTTTTTACCAGCCGGGTTACAACTGTACGCAGTTCAGAAACAGATTGATAATTATTATTCATAGTAGTAAGTTAAACTTGTAAGTTTACCTTACAAATATCGGTTAAAATCTTCTTTTATTTATCATATCTTTATCATTTCCAATAAAACCAATCATTTTAATTGGCGTTTTATTTACATATTTTAATAAATATTAACTTGTAAGCATATCTTTACGACTACTTTTTCGTTTTTGTGATAAGATATTATTACTTTAGTAAGATATGTAACCCTGCTAAATATGGAAGTTTCTGAAAACTATAGCCTTTTGGTGGATAAGATCAATGTTTTTATCCGGAAATATTACCTTAATAAAATATTAAGGGGTGCTTTGTTTTTGGGCGCGGGCCTTTTTTCGGCTTATGTGGTTATTACAGTATCTGAGTATTTTGGCAATTTCAATTCAACTTTCCGGACAATTCTTTTTTACAGTTTTATATTCTTAAATCTGGCCATTATTGGCTGGTATATAATGCCGTCGTTGTTAGCCTATTTAAAATTAGGCAATTCATTAACACACGACCAGGCTGCCGAAATTATAGGCGAGCATTTTGCGGATGTTAAAGACAAATTGTTAAATACGCTTCAGCTAAAAAAACTGGGCGATGAGGACCTGCGCCATGCGGAACTGATCAGGGCCAGTATTGATCAAAAAATTGAAACCATAAAGCCCGTACGTTTCCCCTCGGCAATTAATATCCGGGAGAACAGGAAATATATCAAGTGGATATTGCTCCCGATGGGGATAATTTGCATTATCGGCTTTGCCGCTCCATCCGTTTTAACCGAAAGCACCAAAAGGCTCATCAGGCATAATGAATACTTCGCGCCGGTTGCCCCATTTAAGTTTGAAGTTCAAAACAAGGTTTTATCGGTTGTACAGGGCGAAGATTTGAACTTAGATGTTAAATTAGCAGGCAATGGCCTGCCCGCTGATGTATATGTGGAAACCGCAAACAATACTTTTAAGCTTGATAAAGAAAATACCACCAAGTTTCATTACTTGTTTACCAATGTACAGGCAAATACCACTTTTAAATTGGTAGGCAATGGTTTTGAGTCGGCCCCGTATGAAATTAAGGTTAACCTGCGGCCATCGTTACTGCATTTCGATGTTGATTTGAGTTACCCGGCCTACCTGCATAAAAAAAGCGAGACCCTGCCCAATGCAGGCGACCTAACCATCCCTGAAGGAACAACAGTTGCATGGCATTTTCATACACAAAACGCCACCAGGCTGCTGTTTTATATGAACGCCAGTCCGTATAATGTCGAGCCAATATCGCAGGACGTGTTTGTACACAGCGAACGCATACTTAAAAACTCCATCTATAAAATTACACCTGTAAATGCCTTAGTTAACCGTGCAGATTCGGCATTATACCGGGTTAATGTTATCGAAGATGAAGCACCCGCAATCAACGTAGTAGAAAAGCCGGATTCAATAAGCTTGAAAACTATTTATTTTACCGGGAAGATCCAGGACGATCATGGATTTTCAGACCTTACCTTTCACTACAGCGTTGGCGCACCCGGCGATAAAACCAATACAAAATCTTATACCAAACAGGTAAAAGCCGACCTGTCGCAAACCCAGGCAGATTTCTTTTATTTATGGAGCATGAAAGACCTGGGCATAAAAGCCGGCGACCAGGTTAGCTATTATTTTGAAGTTGCTGACAATGACGGTGTAAATGGCCCTAAAAAAACCAAGTCGTCCGAGCATACGCTGAATATCCCTACGGAACAGGAATTAAATAAAGAATTAAACACCAGCAGCGAAGTAATAAAGCAGCAAATGGAGTCGGCCAGTAAATTGGCGGCGCAAATAGAGCACGATTCGCAGAAGTTGAACCAATTGCTGCTGAATAAAAACTCGTTATCGTTTGATGAGAAAAAGCAAATTGACGATCTGATGCAAAAGCGCCGCGAACTGGACGACCTGATCAAACAAATACAGGACGAGAACCGGAAAAACGCTTATAACCGCCAGGAAAGCCAGCAGCAAGATCCATCCATGACTGAAAAACAGCAGCAAATGGACCAGTTGCTGAACAATGTGCTCGACCCAAAAACCCAGGAGTTGCTGCAAAAATTACAGCAACTGATGCAAAACGATCAGAAAGAAAGCACACGTAACGAACTGCAAAAAATGCAAAATGAAAGCAAGTCGACAAAAAAAGAGTTTGACCGTTTGCTTGAATTGTATAAAAAGCAGGTGTTTGAACAAAAGCTAAATCAAAACATTAATCAGCTTAACCAATTGGCTGATAAACAGGATAAACTGGCCGAAAAAACAGACGAAGCAGACAAGCAGCAGGCTGATAAAGATAAGCAAGCCGCTGCCGATAAAGCCAAACAAGACCAGGCCGATAAGAATAACCCACAGGCTGCCGATAAAAACAAGCAGGATCAGGATAAACAAGCGGCGGCCGATAAAGCCAAACAAGACGAGGCCGATAAAGCACAACAACCATTAGATAAGGCTAAACAAGACCAGGCTGATAAGGACAAGCAAGCTGCTGCCGACAAAGCTAAGCAACAAGCCGCTGATAAGAATAACCAGCAACAGCAGGCCGACAAGAACAAACAGCAACAACAGCAGGGAGATAATAAAGACAATCAGCAAGCTGCCGACAAGAACAAACAGCAACAACAGCAGGGAGATAAGGATAGCCAGCAGCAACAAGCACAACAACAGCAGGAAAAGCCAAGTCAGGAAGAGCTAAAAAAGGAACAGGATGAGCTTAACAAAGAGTTTGAGGATTTGAAAAAAGCCCTCGAAGAGATGCAAAAGCAAGACGAAGAGCAGGCAAAAAAGCAAGACTTTGAAGAGCCAAAGCAGGATGAGCAGCAAATTGAGCAGCAAATGAGCCAAAGTTCTGATCAGCTGTCCAAAAAAGAAAATCAAAAAGCTTCTAAATCGCAAAAGCAATCGTCCAAACAAATGAGGCAGATGGCCCAAAAAATGCAGCAGCAGGAACAAGAGGAAGAGGATAAGCAGGAACAGGTTGATGAAGACCAATTGCGGCAGTTGTTAAAAAGCCTGGTAAACAGCTCATTTGAGCAGGAAAAAGACATGCAGGATTTGAAAAATATCAGTCCGTCCGATCCGGCTTATATTAGCCTGGCCCAAAAACAAAAGGGTATAAAAGATAATTTGAAAACAGCCGAGGATACGCTTTACTCCTTAAGCAAGCGTATCCCGCAAATACAATCAACTGTTAACCGCGAGGTGGAAGCTATAAATACGCATATTGACCAGGCACTGGATAATTTGGGCGACAGGCGTACCGCGCAGGCCAATAGCAACCAGCAATATGCCATGACCTCAATGAACAACCTGGCGCTGATGCTGGCAGATGCTTTAAGCAATATGCAGGACCAGGCCAGTAAAAGCAGTTCAAAAAGCGGTAAAGGAAAGAAATCGTCCAAATCAAAGCAACAGTCGATGTCGCAATTAGCGCAAAGGCAGCAGCAGCTAAACCAAAACATGCAAAAAGCCGCCGAGCAGATGAAACAGCAGGGTGGAAACCCAAGCCAGAGCCAACGGGGGCAGATGAGCGAGCAATTGGCTAAACTGGCCCGCGAGCAGCAGCTAATAAGGCAGGAAATGGAGCAAATAAACGCTGAAGAGGCTAAAAGTGGCACCCGTGTTATGCCTGATGCCGAGAAAACTTCACAACAAATGGAACAAACTGAGAAAGATCTCGTAAACAGGAAAATAACCGATGACGCACTGAAAAGACAGCAGCAAATTCAAACCCGGCTTTTAGAGGCCGAAAAAGCAGAGCAGGAACGTGAGCAGGACGAGCAACGCCAAAGCCATGCCGGAAAGGATATGCCACCAGGCTTTATAAAGGCGCTACAGGATTACCAACAAATTAAGTCAAAACAAACAGAGCAAGTGAGGACCGTACCGCCCACCCTTAATTTGTATTATAAACTGAAAATCAAAACCTATTTTGATCAACTTAATGCTAAATAATATGCAACAGGCAGAAGTTCAAACCACCGATCTATATACATTGCAATTGCCCTCAGTGCTGGAAAGCATTACCGAGCTGGAAACTTTGATAGAGGCGATAGCGGATAAATATAAAGTTAGCGAAGATACCTTTGGCAATATGATGACCTGTTTAAATGAGGTTGTTAATAATGCTATTGTTCATGGCAACAAACTCGATCCTGATAAAAAGGTGATCGTAAATGTTGAAATTGAACCCAAACGCATTACCTGGACCATTACAGACGAGGGCCCCGGTTTTGATTATGTTCACCTGGCCGATCCTACCGCTGCTGAAAATATTGAAAACCTAAGCGGGCGGGGTGTTTTTATTGTTAAAATGCTGGCCGATCAATGCGTATTTAATGCCGCAGGTAACGAGGTTGAACTGCTATTTAAAATATAAATGCCCGCTATTCGTTTTTTTGAAGAGGGGGTTAGCTACAAATTAAATGGTAAAAACAAGGTAAAGCAATGGATAAAAGACACCATTGCCGCCGAGGGCTATAAATTGGGTCAGCTTACCTACATTTTTTGCTTAGACCCGTACCTGTTGCAGATCAACCGGCAATACCTGGAGCATGATACGTATACAGATATCATCACCTTTGATAATTCGGAAACGGATAAGGTAATAACCGGGGATATTTTTATTTCTATTGACCGGATACACGAAAATGCTATAAAGTTCAATGAATCACCGGTTGACGAATTGCACCGGGTAATTATACACGGCGCGCTCCATTTGCTTGGCTACAAGGATAAAACAGCTGCGGCCAGGAAAAAAATGACAGAAAAAGAAGATTACTATTTGGCCAAAAGATAGTTTTATTACTTAATTTTACCGTCGCACAACAAATTTGTAACCAATATTTAAAAAAATGAAAATACTTGTTTTATTCTTCGCAATGCTGTTTGTTACAGCGCCCGCCAGCACTTATGACTTTAAATTAAAAACCATTGATGGCGGAGATTTTTCTTTGGCTAAGTACAAAGGAAAAAAAGTTTTAGTTGTTAATACCGCTTCAAAATGTGGTTATACTCCTCAGTACAAAGAGTTACAGAAATTATCAGAATTATATAAAGATAAACTGGTAATTGTTGGTTTCCCTGCAAATAACTTTGGCGGACAAGAGCCGGGCACCAATTCAGAGATCAAAGCATTTTGCGCTTCATATGCTGCTGTTACTTTCCCGCTAAGCGAAAAAGTTAGTGTTAAAGGCGATGATATCGCCCCATTATTCAAGTATTTAACAGAAGCGCCAAACCCCGATTTTACAGGTGAGATCAAATGGAATTTTGAAAAATTCCTGATTGATGAGAATGGAAATTTGATTCATCGTTTTCGTTCTGCAACAACACCAATGGATCCTGCGATCACAAAATATTTAAACTAAAATATAAAGCATAAAAAGGCGGCCCGGATAATTATCCGGGCCGCCTTTTTATATATGCCATTTTTACGGTTTGTTTTTGGAAGCAGCTTTAGCTGCTGCTTTCGCTGCATTGGTTGAATCTTTCTTTGCTTTTTTAGCATTGCTGATCGAGTCTTTTTGAGCCTTAGTTTTCGACCCGAATAAAGTTTTTACGATAAAGCTGTTTTGTGCTTTGTTCACCGTTTGGTTGATGGATGATGTGGCCTTATGAACACTTTCCATAGTGCTTTTTGCCGATTTAACGGTTGCATCAAGATCATTGACCATCCTGTCATTGTTGATCAGCCGGCCTATGCTGCCCTTGCCTGAATTGACTTTGGCCACTATTTGCGACAGGTTATCTATCAGCGTGCCTGCATTATCCGCGATGCCGGTTAGTTTGGCAATTATCTTGTCTACATCAACCGGGTTAACCGAATTGATCTGATCGCCATTGTTTACTTCGCTGCTGCTGCCGCCTATCCCGGGGGCCACTATCACTAATTTATCACCCATCAGGCCATCGCTGCCAATGCTCATGCGCGAATCCTTTTTAATGAATTTTTTTACACTGCTGTTTATCAGCAAAACAACCTTTACCGAACTGTCATTAACAATTTCTATATCATTAACTACGCCTATATTAATACCTGCAAAGCGCACGTTGTTGCCTACCTGCAGGCCGCTTACATTTTTGAACAGGCCGCTTACCTTAAAGGTAGAGTTAAAAAGGCTTTTTTGATTACCTATAAAAAATATGGCAAACACCAATACCAGTAACCCGATAGCGGTAAACAGTCCTATTTTTATTCGTTGTCCCGGTGTTGTTTTCATGATATATCTTTAAAAAATGATTGTACAATTTTGTTTTTCGATTGATGAAGCTCATTAAATGAGCCTTCCGCTATATATGCGCCATCATCCATTATTAGTATGCGGTCAGATGTGATCCGTGCACATTCCATATCGTGTGTAATAATGATGGATGATGTTTTATATTTCTGTTGCATGTTTAATATCAGCTCGCTTATCTCTCTTGATGTTATGGGGTCGAGGCCGGTTGTGGGCTCATCATATAGCATAATTTCGGGATGTACAATTAATGTCCGCGCCAGGCCAGCCCTTTTACGCATACCGCCAGAAAGATCAGATGGCAATTTATCTATAGCGTCGGCTAAGCCCACGCCATCTAATACCTCGTTAACCCGTTTATCTATTTCACGCTGATCGTCCAGTCTTAATACCCGTGTTAAGGGAAACTCCAGGTTTTCCCTTACGGTCATCGAATCATATAAAGCCCCGCTTTGGAATAAAAACCCGACTTTCATCCGCAATTCCTTTAGTTCCTTATCGTTCATATCGGCAACTTCGTCGCCAAACACCTTTAGCGTGCCGCCATCGGGGTTTAACAAGCCGACGATACATTCTATCGTAACCGACTTCCCCGTGCCTGAACGGCCTAAAACCACTATGTTTTCGCCCCGTTTTAAGTCGAGGTTTATGTTTTTTAAGACTTCCTTTTTCCCAAACGACTTTTTAAGCCCCTTGATAGCAATAACAATCTCTCCTTTGTTAGCTGCCTTTGTTGCCGGTTCCGGTTTTACAGTTTCTTTTTCCATCTTATTTATAGAATAATAAACTGGTTACCTGTACGGCGATAGCGTCAATAACAAATATCCAAAGCGAGGCGGTAACCACGGCCGAGTTTGCCGCTATGCCAACGCTTTCAGTCCCTTTGCTGGAGTGGAAACCTTTATAACACCCCACAAAGCCAATGGCAAAGCCAAAAAATATGGTTTTTATAAAGGCGGGTACAAAATCGGTAAAATCGAGCGCGGCAATTACTTTGGTGGTGTATAGTGAAAGGCTGATATGGTCGCGCAGGTTTGAGGCCAGGAACCCGCCGAACAAGCCGATAGCATCGCCGATAACCGATAATATAGGCACCATTACGGTTGTAGCCAATATGCGGGTAACCACTAAATATTGTAGAGGGTTAGCGCCCGATACCTCCATCGCGTCTAACTGCTCGGTTACTTTCATGCTGCCCAATTCGGCACCAATGCTGGATGCCATTTTACCCGCGCAGATGATGGCAATAATTACAGGCCCTATCTCGCGCACAAACGATACGGAAAGTGTTTTGGGCAGCATGCTTTCGGCGCCGAATGAAACCATAGTAGGCCTAAGCTGCACAATTAACACCACCCCCATTATAAATGAAGTAATACCCACCAGCATCATTGAGCGGTAGCCTATCTCATAACATTGGCGTACAAACTCGGACCATTCAAAGCCGCCAACAAAAATATTTTTAAAAAACCGGGTGAAAAAATTCACCTGCTCGCCTATATCCTCCAGCCACTTTTTCCACCCGGGTAATGTAATTTCCTCTGCCATTGGTATTTATTTGCATTGATAACCAACTAAGGGGGAGATTGTTTTATGGGAGGGTGGGGGCGGCGAGGTTAACTCACCCCCGGCCCCTCTCTGTAAACAGAAAGGGGAGCGCTGGCGGGATAATTTTCGCAGACCCTAAAATTCCCTCTCTCTGTTTACAGAGTGGGTGGCCGGGCGAAGCGATGGTCGGGTGAGTTAAATAGCCGGTTTGCACAACGGGGTAATTTAACTCACCCCGGCTTCGCAGACCCTAAAATTCCCTCTCTATAATAGAGAGGGTGGCCGGGCGCAGCGATGGTTGGGTGAGTTAAATAGCCGGTTTGCACAACGGCTAATTTTGTCGAAAAGAAATGCCGCGTTTATTATACCAACAGTACTTCGCGCTAAAGAGGAAGAGAGTTAACCCTCATTCCCGCACGGCATGTTTTTGGCGTTTGGGTTGCATTGGTGCCCATGGGGCGGGGACACCATTGGGGTTAGAAATACAATAATTTCCCCTCTTTACAACACTAAATAAATTTTTTAAAAACCCGTTCGTGCAGGAAATATGCCCGTTCGTGCAGGAAATATACCTGTCTGTGCAAAAATTTGCATGTAATAAATTAAGCCGTTAACTTTAATGCAGTTAACCATTAGAATTAATAAGGAATTTAATATGGTTGCATAAACCTTATCATAATTTTATGGAAAAAGACAATACCACCGTTGCATTAACCCGCTTGATTAAAGCGCTTGCCATACCTGTTACCCGGCAAAGTATCAGCGACGAACTGCAAAAGCACCCCGATTACGGCAGCATGCTGGCCCTTAGCGATGTGCTGGCCAATTACCGCGTTACCAACGATGCCTACAAAGTTCCGTTTACCGAACTGGCCGAGGTGCCGCTGCCGTTTATTGCTTATTTAAAAGATAAGACGTACGCCGTGGTAACCCATTTGGATGAAAAGCAGCTTACCTTATCCAATGAAAAATGGAATAATAAGCGGGTGCCTATGGATAAATTTAAAAAGTTATACGGCAGTACAGTATTAACTGCTCAAAGGCAGCCCGGCTCGGGGGAGCC